>CEUI01035158.1_pt1 | contig 14769 bp, 32 predicted proteins | sample 531411 | NCBI WGS metagenome assembly CEUI01 (sample SAMEA2622841, study PRJEB7988) | marine metagenome | isolation source: saline water (ENVO:00002010), including
AATGAGAAAACACACATTTAAAATATCTGCAGGTCTCAAATCTAAAATAGTATCAGTTGAAGGTACTAAAGAGTATGCTCTGTCTTATGTTGCTGGGTATATTCAAGCGATGCGTGATAAGATGAACTTAGGTCAGTTTGTAAAGATTGATGTACATGAGATAGAAAATAAATAACATATTGCAGGGTGGAGCAGTGGTCAGCTCGTCAGGCTCATAACCTGAAGGTCGGAGGTTCGAATCCTCTCCCTGCGACAAAATTGCTGTTAGTATATTCTAAGCATAGACGTATGTTGAAGCTGTGGCTCGCTGCAATACGAGGTTCGAATCCTCAACCTTAACCGATGTTGTAGGTAAATCGGGGCTGAAGTATTAACAGCAATAAATTTAAAATAAGGACAAACAATGCCAAATAAACAAGCTAAGACTAATAAAAGAAATAGAATATTATTAAACAAGAAACTTAATAGAGAAGGCAGAACGCCTGCTCAAATTGCTAGAAAGAAACGTAAAGCAGAAAGGAAAGCATCATAATGTGGATAAAGATACACGATGATTTATATAATTTAGACCATGTAACACAAATAAGTATTGATAAGAATAAATATAATCCATTTTCGCCTTGGATAATTTATTTATATCATGACAAACAGACCAAAAAGACTGGTTCAGTTACTCAAATAGAATTTACAAAAGAGAAAGAGATGATGTTTGTCTATGAAAATATACTTCAAAAGGTTGGATGCCCTATGTTTCAAGTGAACGCAGAAGACATGGAAAGATTTGATGAGATGGCAGATGAATTTGATAAAGATGGTGATGATTTGATGGACTTATATGAAGAATATAAGGAGATGGATAATGAAAGAGAATCTAAAGAAACTGCATCATATGATTTAGGGAAAGGTAAGATGAAATGATGAGATGTAGTATTTGTGCAGGAAAAATAGATAAACATATAAATCAAAATGGAGAAGTATATTGGGATAAAGGTCACAATGCAGAGCCAATAAACGATGGTAGGTGCTGTGATAAATGTAATACTCAAGTTGTTATAACTAAAAGAATAGAAAATTACTTTAATAAACATAAGAAAGGATAATATTATGTCAAGCTCATTAAAACCTCTTTATAAACAAACAGAAAAAGAAAAAAGTGAAATTTTAAATTATAATAAAGAACAATATAAACTTTGGAAAAGTGAAAAAGAATCTGCTAAGAAACTTCAAGTTCATTTTAAGACTGATAATTTATTTCATATACTTCCTATAATTATTTATGGTAATGGAGTTGAAGAAGAAAGAGAATCATTTTACTATTGTGGATATGTTGGAGTACCTAGAGGACATTATTATTTTGGAGCTCAATACGATGATAGTGGAGCAATGAATTTATATGCTCATGGTGGATTAACATTTTCAGGAAGACATTATTTAATACCTGGCTATTGGTTTCTTGGATTTGATTGCGCTCATGCTAATGATTTTACAATTAAGAGTGATAAAGATGATACATATGGAAAAAGAAAGTTTCATACAAAGGAAGATGTATTGAATATTTGTATGGGATTAGCCTCTTCTATAAGTCAAGATGAAGAAAATTTTAAAAAGAAAGCATACGTTAAAAGCTATCAGGCTAAGAATAAAGCTTCTACATTAATAGGAAATGAGACTGTAAAATGAAAAGTGCAAATATAATTGGAGAATCTCAAATAAAGGCTCATGTAGTTTTAAGTGCTTGGCACAATTATTGCATGACATCGAAAATATTTAGAATATTGAGGTTCTTTGGATTAAGAAAATAAAATTTCGAGGCTCTAGAGGTTCGTTGTAGGTGTTTTTTTGTTTTTTTAAACGCCTGTCCTTTCTGCCTCATTCTCATGGGAGTCTCACAAGGCTGCTGTCATGTCTGTTCTATTGTGCATATGAACAACCTCGGTTATCAATGGCGGCAGCCTATAATTAATAATAAACATACCAAACATAGGAGATAAAATGTTATATAAATCAAGAGAAGATAAATTGGAATTAATGGCAATGTTAGCTAAACTAGTAGGAAGAACTATGGAACAGTTTATAAAGCTTGGAGCGCCTAGAGAATATATAAGAGATACTGCAGATATATTTGCTCTACTCACTAGTGTAATAGCAGATAGTTTAATTCCAGATTTAAACCCAGAAGAAATACAAAAATCATTAGAAAATGTAGATAAGAAATATGAACAATTTGTAGCTCAATCTTATTACAATAAAACAAATACAAATATTCCTAATTAAGGAGGAAAAAATGGTTACAAGAATAAAAGAAACTAATAATTATAAAGAATTTACTCTAATAGATGTCAATAATGGACACAACATGTCAAATAGACCAATTGATATGAATAAAATTGCTAGAATGAGACCTATCATCAGAGCAAATAACAGAACCAATACATGGGAAATAATTGTTAATAGTAAAGAAGCTTCTGAAGAAAGATATGGAACTGATGGAACACAATATGCTATAGTTGATGGTCAACATAGATTTGTTAGTTGTCAATTAGAAGAATTACCATTTTGGTATAAGGTAGATGACACCATTAACTTACAGGACATACCAAAGGCTCACAGTATGAACACAGGTTGGAGTTTAAAGATGCAACTAGACCATCATGCTTCAAATAAGAATTGTAAGAATCAAAAAGAATACAAAGCATTTAAAGGATATATGGAAAAGAATGGATTGCCACCAGCAGTTACTCTAGTAGTATTATATGGAAATAGAAACAGAGGTGCTGTAAGAGAGTTTGCCAATGGAAATTTTATTGTGAAAAGAGACTGGTCATTTGCTAATGATTTCGCAGATGCAGTCCATGATATTGGTAAATTTATACCATTCAATAAACATTCAAGATTTGTTGAAGCTCTATTAATTGCATTTGGACATGAAGAATATGACCATAATAGAATGATGACTAAGGTAGAGTTTAATGCTAACAGAATACGAAGATGTGCAGATACTAAGATGCATTTAGAACAGCTTGAAGAAATATATAATTGGAACTCAAGAAATAAAGTAAGATTAAACCTATTAAGAGATATGGACTTAATGTAATGATAGAAACGATAGATATTCCAGACGGAGACTATAACTTAACACAATTAACAATAAAAGAGTTTATAGATAAATACCCAGATAAAATTGTTGATGTAGTCAACAGAAAAAAAGATGTGGTAATTATTCTTGATACTTGTAAAATAATAATGAGGAAATAATGCCAAAGGTAAAAGTAAAATTGGATGTAAATAGATATGATAGAGAAAAAAAGATAAAAGGTAATTGCATTAAAGAAGAATTAGTAATCTCATGTGGAGAAAGATTTCTTGATATGGGATTTTATAATGATAAATTAAAAGAGTATATTACTTTTAATATAGAATCAATTCCTAAAATTGTAGACACATTATTATATGTTCATAATATGGTAACAAGACTTAATAAAGAGGAGACTTCAAATGCCAAATTGGTGCAGTAACGAAGTAGTAATATCTGGTGATAAAGAAGAAATAAAAAAGTTGAAAGATAAAGCTTTTAAAAAGGATAAAGATGGAGCAGAAATATTTCAATTTAACAATGTTATTCCGAGACCAAAAGAAGAAGAAAAAAATTGGTACAATTGGAACATCAATAATTGGGGAACAAAATGGGATGTTGAAGCTATGACTCACTATGAAGATGAAACACTTATAGAAATGGAATTTGAAACAGCTTGGGGGCCACCAGCAGGAGTGTTTTATCAAATAAAAAATGAATTTCCAAATCTTCAAATATCATGGTTTTATCATGAACCAATGATGGAATTAGCTGGATATTTACAAGATGAATAACAATAGCATTTGGATATAAGTCCAATTATTATTAAATTTAGGGGAGATTAGGAGAAATAAATATGAACATAGAATCAGCATATAATGATTATCTTGTTCACCTTGAAAGCAAGAGGGAGAGAACCAAAAATAAATTCCATGCATCTTCAGCAGGTAGCTGTTTTAGAAAACAGATGTATAATTATTTTGAATTTCCACAATCTGTAAAAGATAATAAGTCTTATAGATTACTAAGACTTGGTACTATAATTCATGAAGATATAGAAAATGCTATTATGCATTCTCAAAATTCAATAGAAGGAAGAGTTTATATTGAAAATGAAATAGAAATACCAGAATTAAATTTAGTAGGAACATATGATTTAGGACAATTTATTAAAGATGATAATGGACATACGACATTTAATTTATATGATATAAAAAGTGCAGCTATGTATACATGGCAAAAAATGTTTGGACAAATAAAGAATAGAAAGCCAGGAACAGATGATAATTATAAAATGCAACTAGCTACCTATGCTTTAGCAATCAATGAAGAATTATCACCAGATAAGATGAATATGTATCTTGTTTGGTATAAAAAGAATGATAGTCATTTAAAAGAAGTATTAGTAAGTCCTGATTGGATTGAAAAAGCAATAGAGTATTGGACAGAATTAAATAGTATATTAGAAGATTGTGGAGAATCATTTGAAGAAGATTTAATTCCAGAATACTGGGATGGAGTTCCATTTAAACAATGGGAATGCTCATATTGTCCTTATTATGATTTATGCCCTAGCACAATTGCAGATAAAAGGAGAAAATAATGGGAGAAATAATTTCAAATAATATATTATTACCGCTAATGTATTTATTAGTGGATGTTGCTATTACACTAGGAATAATTGTATTATTCTTAATGGTAATAGAAAAAATCTTAGATAGTACAATCATAAAAACAATAATGGAGAAAATAAGATGAGTAAAAACAAACCAAATGGAGTAGTTGTTTACGATGACAGCCTTACATCCATAACTGAAAATGTAAGAAAAGCTATTACAGCTAAACACAAAAAAGTTTCTGACATGGAAACTCCTCAACATTTTGTAAAAAAGAAAATGGGAATGGATTATTGTGAAATATCTTATATGAGAGAAATGGCTGAAAAAGAATATCCAGGCTGGAGTTGGACAATCATAAGCACAGAAGTATTAGGCTCTGAAGCATATGTAGTACATGGTAGATTAAAATGGTATGATGAAGGAGTGTGGAGAGAAGGTGATATGGTAGCTGCTCATAGAGTACAAAAAAAGAGAGGAACTGGAGAATTTGTAGACATTGGTAATGATGTTAAAGCATCAAATACAGACTGCTTAAAGAAAGCTTTGAATATGTATTTAAATATTGCTGATGATGTTTATAGAAATCAAGTAGAAGACTTAGAATTAAATGAAGAAAAGAAAGATGCCATACTTGAAATAGCTGGCCAATGTAGTAAGATGAGATTAGAAGAAATAAAAAAGTTAATTGATAATCATACAATAAATAATGCTAACTATAATGCATCATACGCTAAATTACAAAGAGAGGTAGATTCAAAATGAATGAGCTATTAAAAGAAGTAGAATTTCTTAAAAATTTAAATGTTAGCGTATTAAAAGTACAAAAACATTTAGATAAAGTAAGTAAATCTCTTTATGAAAAATCAGAACAGAAAATAAAAGAAGTTGAAAAATTTGAAAAGGAAATGATAAATGATTAACACAAGTATTTCTTATGATGATGGTTTATTAAAAGAAGATGATGAATATAGTATTGGGACTAATGACGGAAAAGAATTTAGAAGTGTAGTTTATAAAGGAACTAAGCTTTTAAATGGTAAACCAATGATGGTCTTTGAAACAAAGGATTCTGAAAGGTTAACTATAAACCCTTCATTTCACACATTCACTATAACAAACAATAAAGGAGAAGATAATGGGTAAATTATCAGCTAAAGCTAGAGATGCTTTGCTAGCAAGTGGAACATTAACACAAGCATCTGTTGAAGAGTTGCAAAAAGATGGGCATATAAGCAAAGCAAAACAAGTAGTCAAGAGATTTATTAAGACTGCTGATGGTAAATGGGTAGAACCTAAACTCTATTTTAGAGGAGGTAAAAATGTTCAGAGAAGTAAGAAGATGGAATCTTTTATTTCTGATTACAATAACCTATTAGATAAATACACTATAACTCGTAATAATAAGTAAGGAGTAAATAATGGCAAAAACACTAGATGCCACATTTGACCCTTCTAGTCAATGGAAACCTATTGAAGAAGGTGTCTATCCTGCTCATATAAAATCTCTTGAAACAAAAGAGGTTAATACAAGAGCTGGAGAAGCTATCGTAGTTAACATGAGATATAAAGTAGCTGATGAAGTCGCTGAATACACTCAACCCGTATGGGAAATGGATGGCTATGAATATGTTACAGATAAAGATAATAATAAATTACCTGTGACAAACGGAGATGGAGAACAAGCAACTATGACTTGTGAACATCTAAAAGGTAGAGAGCTACAAGATAATGGATTCTTTGTATTTACCGATAGTGGTTCAAGTAGTAAAAATCGTAGATATTTTGAATTACTTGACAATCTACAAATTAAATGCACAGAAGCTAATGTAGACGGAAAGAAAGTAAAGAAACTTGTACTTCTTGAAGAAGAAGATGTTGTTGGTAAACCAGTAATGGTTACATTAAAGCGACAAGAGTTTGTTACTTATGAAACGAAACACCTTCCACCTGACCAACAAGAGCGTCGTTCAACATTTAAAGTTAATAATGTTAAGATTTGGGAAAATGGTGAACCAATAGCTGCAGCTGAATTAGAAGAGGACGTACCCTTCTAGAGTAAGTTAAAGTATAAGACTGGGTATTGCCAGCAGTTAGTTAATTCTTCTAGAATGACGATTTGTTACCGCAATAAAAAAAACTGTGCTATGGCTCCAGTCTTATTTAATTTAAGGTGTTGAAGCGCGTAATTCCAGACGTGGTTGGAACAACTTAATGAACTCAAAAGTTAGCATGCGCAGAGTTCGCCTTAAAATATTAATAAAAAGTATTTTTTAAATAATATAATAATCATAAATTAGAGATGAGGGCGGTGGTTTCTTATTAGTTTTTCTTCTTCCTCCTCATCTCTCTCCTAACTACCTCGGAGAAGCCGCCCTCAAATCTTTAAATAAGGAGAAAGACATGTTAGCAGTTTACACAGATATAAATGGTAGAAAAACATTTCTTGGAAAACACATAGATAATGAAATAGTTCGTGAATTTCCTTTTACTAAAGCTGTCTTATGGCAGGATAAAAACTTAGGTTTTGATAAAAGATTGCTTAAATATGCTAAAGAAAATAACGTAAAATCTTTTATATTTTCTGACCCCATAAAAGGAATTAGTCTTAAAATTGGGATAAAAGCGGCTATATCAAATGGCAAACAAAATGAATTTGGACAAGGCCAACAATGGTATATGCCAAAATCAATAATGAAAAGATTAGAAATATATAGGAAAACGCCCTATGTCAAGAAAGAAGTAATAATATGAGTGGAGAACCAACAGCAGTAATTAAATTAACTAAATCAGAAGTAAATAAAGTCATAAGGTCTTTAGTATTATCTACTAAAACAGCAGAAATGTTTGATTATAATAACGATAATGGCGATAAAGAATCTTTTATGAGACTTAAAGAAGATTTTATTAAAATACAAAATCAATTAACAGAGGGAGAGAGGCAGGTATCAGTAAATGGCACTAAACCGAACGGGGAAACGACTTACCAAGCGGCAAATTGCGACACTTGTGAGTAAAGCATTAAAAGATAAACCAGAAGTATTCCCATCTAAAGGCTATAAATATTTAAAAGACTTAGATGTAGGTTCTTTGTTTGAAACACAAAGTGGCATGAGAGGAGTTTTAATTAATTCTGAAATAAATGCAAGCGTAGTAATAACAAATGTTAAAAATGTTAGTCCAGAAGATAAAAATTATTATCTAGGAAAACAGACAATTTCTGCGTATACTGAAGTTAAAGAGGTTGTCAATTGAAAAAGTGACGACTGTTGGCAAGGGCTTAGTTGTTCTGTAACAGGTATGTGGCGGACAGCGAGTTAACGCCTACGCTAAGCCCTAAATAATTTATAAACATAAGAGATGAGGAATTTTATGGATAAACAAGATATAAAATGGATAACCGAAGCGTTAAATACAATTGGGTTACCTATGATTGTATTAGATGAATTAAAACATTCTGAAATAGAACGATTATGGAATGTATTAAGTAGATTTTTTGGAGATGTAACAACAGCAGATGAATATAACAAACTTAAAGAGGAATAATTATGCCTGATAAATATGATATGGAGCTTGATGCTAGACCAACAGCTCAAGAAATATGTGTACATGAAAATATGGAATATCAAGCATTTGAAGCTGATACAAACGTATGTGAAGACTATTATTGCTTAGATTGTGGTAAGCAGTTTGATATACCTGAACCTGATGAAGATGAATTTAGAGGTGAAAGATGATTGTAGTAAATAAAATATATCCTTACTTGTGTAAACTTGCTTCTTGTATGGATAGAGCTGATTATGAATTTACAGATGCTAAAACAGTAAAAACCGAACAAGAAGATGGATTAATAAAAGAAGAAATAAAAACAATAATACTTGGACATGCTTGTTTTAATCATGTCGAAGAAGTAAATAAAATGTTAAAGGAGATACATAATGGGAACAAGAAGTCTGACAATATTTAATGATACATGGAACGATGAAGAAATAGCTGTATTTTATAGACAATTTGATGGTTATCCAGAAGGGCATGGAAATGACTTGCTCGATTTTTTAAATGGTATGAATATAGTAAATGGGATTAGCGGTAAAGAAAACAGAAAGATAGCAAATGGTATGGATTGTTTAGCTGCTCAAATAGTTGCTTACTTTAAAGATGGGCCAGGAAATTTCTATTTACATTCAGCAGGTACAAGAGATGTTGGTGAAGAGTTTATATATACATTATATTATGATGGCTCAAATTTAAAAATAAAAGTTCAAGATACATATGATGATGGTCATGATTTATTTGATGGAAATATAGAAGAATATGATTCATGGATAAAAAAAAGATGAAACGTAAATCTTACGAAAGAAATAGAAAATTTGCACCTGGATTTAAACAAAAACCATTAAGGAGGAAGAAAATGGGTAAGATGTCTGAAATAGCAATGTTATTAGAACAAGGAGACGAAAAAGGATTGGTAGAATTTTTCGGTAAACAAGGATGGAGAAAGTCTGTTTCTGAAATAGGTGGACAAGAGTTCTTAAAAGCATTTGATGAAATGAAAGAAGAAGTTAAAGCAAAAGGTAAGAATAAAGATGAGTAAATGTCCTGCTTGTGGATATAATCTTAATAAGCCTTATAATCTTTCTCCAGAAATAAGCAAGATGTTAAAACAAAGAAATACAAAAACTAGAAGATATCTTAATAAAATAGCAACTGAGATAACAAAAAATGTTCCTTCAGAAAGTAGATTAAGTTATTTTCAATTTTTATATGCATTAAAAGACATTGAAGACAATGTAATTGATTGGGCAATAGAACAATTCTTTCAATCTAAACATTATTTACATGGAAAAGGATTTGCTTATTTAAGAAGTATTGCTCAAAATCGTAATAAGAATATAGATAAAATAAAAGAAAACGAGAGGAGATTACTAGGTAGTGCTCCTCCTGTAATTGAAACAGAAAACTAAGGAGAGTAAAATGAGTCAATTAAATGATGTAATGTTCCCTGTAATAGAAGTACCTGCGATAGGAAAATTTCCTAAAAATCCAAATTATTCAGATGAGGTTACTAAATCAACTGGATTTAAGTTTATAATGAGAGAAGATACAGGTCAAATACTTAGTTGTATGACTAATGATTATAAATTAGTAACTAATGAAACAGTATTAAAATATGCTAGTCCTATTATAAAGAAAAATGGTGGCAGAGTTAAAGAAGTAAAGTCTTTAAATGGTGGCACTAAATCTATTATGACATGGAACTTCCCTAAAGAAAAAGTTAACATTGGTAAAAACGATGACCTAACGCCTGAAATAATTATTAAGAATAGTTATGATGGAACAATAGGATTAAACATTCTTGCTGGTGCATTTAGGTTAGTATGTAGTAATGGAGCAATCGTAGGAATTGTAGCAGAAGACTATAAAAATAAACATAGTGTGTATAATGTGGCGTTAAATGATATAAAATCTGTAATAAAACAAACAATAGAGAAAACAAAAATAATCTTTAAAGATGAATTTCCAATTCTTAAAGATAATAAAATCTCTGAAAGAGATATTGTTAGTTTCTTAAAATTGTTTCCATTACAAGCAAATGAAATAGTAACGCAAAGACTAATTGCCGATAAACCTAAAACATATTGGGATTTATTTAATGTAGGAACAAACGTATTAACACATAATATGAACAGAAATACTGAATCTACTCATAATATTGAAAGTTCATTATATAATACAGTTAAGAAATGGGCTCTAGCCAGTGCCTAGTTTAGATTGGTATGACTGTCCTATAGTAATACCTTATTATGGTGGTAAGTATGAGTTGAGCAAGATACTTGTTCCTCTCATACCCCATCATGAGAGATATTTTGAAGTCTTTTCTGGCGGTCTATCAATGTTCTTTAGAAAAGATAGAGCTAAATGGAATGTTTTAAATGACATAGATAATAATATAATAAATTTATATATGTGTGTCATAGAAAAACATGATGAACTAGTAAAAAACTTATTTTGGCTTCCCAAATCTCGGAAATTATTCTTAGATTTCAGAGAGGAAATTAAGGTAAATAAAGAGATTGAGATACCAGACCCAGTACAAGCAGCTAAATACTTTTACTGTATTAGGTATAGTTTCAATAAATTAATACACACACCTTTTTCTATGCAAAAAGATTTGAATAAAAATTGGGATGAAGAATTGAAATATTCAAGAGAATATATTAAAGGCGCAACTATAGAAAATCTAGATTTTGAAACTTTATTTGATAAATATGAACCAAGAAAAGGAGATTATTGGTATCTTGACCCTCCATATATAGTAGCAACAGAAAAAGGAAGTTATTATATGAACAATTTTACTATTGAAGACCACACAAGATTAAGAGATTGTGTTAACAGAATAGATAAAAATGGAGGATTATTTATGGTAAGCTATGATTATAGAGATGAAGTAAAAGAATTGTATAAAGATTATAATATAAAAACTTTAGATTTAAAATATAGTGGAGCCACCGATAAGGCAAGAGATAAGGAAAGAAAAGAATATATAATAATGAACTATGAACCTGTATCACAGGTCGAGATGTTCTAAGGAGGAATAATGAATAATGGAACTAAAGAGCAACCTGAAGCAAAAGTACCTCCAAGTTCTGAAGAAGCTGAACAAGCTTTACTTGGATGTATCATAACAGGCGGAGAAAGAGAACAAGAAATAGGATTAGCATGGATAAGAGATGAAAATGCTTTTTATTTTGAAGATAATAAAATTATATGGAAGGCATTTACAGAACTATATAAAGACAATATAACTATAGATTTCATTACAATTAATGATAAAGTAAAAGATATGACTGGAAAAGGAATGGCATATTATATAACTGGATTGTCAGAATCTATACCAACTAAAGTAAATGTACAGCAGTATGCTAAAATAGTGTGGGAAAAATATATACAAAGAGAAACTGCTAAATCAGCTTATGAATTATATAATGCAAGTCATGAAAATTATAAAGAAGTAAATAATATATTAGAGAATCATACTAAACTTGTATCAGAGCTAAGAGAAATACAACCATCTAAAGAAAGAAAAATAGAAGACCTCGTAGATGAAATGATAGAAGTTGTAGAAGAAGACACAAATTTAATACCATTTAACTTAGCACATTTAGATATGTTTGCAGGTGGAATGACTAGAAAAGAAATAACTGTTCTTGGTGGAAGGCCAGGACATGGTAAGACAACTCTTGTTATAAACATGATACGAGGTTTATTAAAGCAAGGATTTACTGTCATGTTATTCAATCGAGAAATGAGTAACACAGAAATGTTGAAGAAGATGGTGGTTATGGAAAGTAAATCCCTAGAATACGCAAATATAAGACGAAATGACCTATCTGAGACAGATAAGAAGGAGTTTGAATCAACATCTAACGTAATAAAGAAAGAATATGGAAATTTATTAATGTATGATGGAGTTAGAAACCTTGAAGATTCACTAAGAGAAATAGCAAAACATAAACCAGATGTAGTAATAGATGATTATATACAATTAATTAATGTAAGCAACGTAAGAGAAGGTAGAAGATTCGAAATTGAAAAGATAATGCAAGAATATAAATGGATATGCAAAACAGAAAACTGTAGTGCAATATTAGTATCCCAATTAAATAGAGAAATAGAGAAAAGACTAGACCCTAGACCAAGAATGAGTGACTATGCTGAATCTGGAGTGATAGAACAAACTGCAGAGTCAGCTATGTTTGTATTTTATGGACATAATTTTGATAATGAAAGATATTCTCCATATAAAAGTGAAATAATAGTATCTAAAAGTCGATATGGTAAAATAGGAACACATAAAGTAGGATTTAATGGCGGTAGATGTAAGTTTTATATGAACTCAGATATGGCACAAGGAGACAGTCACAAAAATGGTGCGTGATTGTAGAAAGCAAAATAAAAAGCTGTAAAGGTTGTTCATTATATAAAGATGGTTACTGTCATTGGTTTGACAGACCTAAATCAGTGCCACTCGAAGTAATAAATAAAGGATGTAAATATAGAACTCCTTTATATAGTAAAATAGATACGACAAAAACAGTCGCATATGTGATTGATAAATTTGATGGAGAGATTTGTTAATGAAAAAAATAGAAAAACTTGGGAATTGGAAACATTGTCCAAGTAAAGGATGGCCGTATGAAGGAGATGCTCCAGATGACCCTGAATATTTAAAAGATAGAAATAAGATATTTAAAGAGAATGGTAATGGATGGTGGTGGCATCAAGGATTTCATGTATGGAAAAAAATAGAGAGGGAAAATAAGAGAAGATGAGCAAAAAAGAAGAAAGTGACCAAGTGGAGGTATAAAATATAGATATTTCTCAGAATTGACTTTTAGCTTAACTTCTGAAAGTTGAATCAAGAATAAAAAGAATTTTCGTTATAAATGAATATAATAGGAATAGACCCAGGTAAGAGTGGCGCAATAGCCATATGGAATAAAGGCATAGACAGAATAGTCAAATGTCCTCCCAATGTAATTAAAATGGCAGATGAGATAAGAAAAATAAAAGATAAAAGAAATACAATAGCATACATAGAAAAGGTTCATGCATTTCCTACTGATGCTAGGTCATCAGCATTTAAATTTGGAATGAACTATGGGGAATGGCTTGGAATACTAGGAGCGATGAGGATTGAAACTGTTCTAGTACCTCCACAAACATGGATGAAATACTTTAAAGATAAACTTAAAATTAAACTACCTAAAGAAAAACCTAAGAGAAAAAGAAAATTAAAAGAGATAGCATCACAATATACTGACAAGTCAGTAACATTATATAATTCAGATGCTATATTAATATCAGTATATGGATTCATTCAAGAAACAAAAAGAAAGGAGAAATGATGTCCAACAAAGAATTACAAGAACTAGATGTAGTTATACAAGCATTAGAAGCCAATCTTCAGGTATTTAAAACAATACAAAATGAATTAAATGATAAACAAAGAAAAGAAGTTTTATATCCAATGATGGTAGAGCTGAGGAATTTATGCGATGTATGTATCCCAGCTTTTAAGCCAACAGACAGTCTATCTTGACTGTTCCAATCTCTTTAATGCTTGCTCAATCTCTGGAGGGAGAATTTGTTTCCTAACTTTAGCAACCTTTTTCTGAGCTTTTCTAGCTTCAGCTGTAGGATATAATCCAAATTCAGACTGGATAGCCCATCCTATTCTACCTTGTTTAAGTTGTGGGATGTGTCTTTCAAATGTTCTACCAGCAAATGTATTTAAGATGCGAATCTTTTTAGTTACATCACTTGATTGTGCATATGGGTCGTATTGTTCTAAACCAGTGATGAGAGTTAATAAACTTTGTTCATCTAAATCTACTAAATCTAACATCATACCTATCTCAAGTATGTCTGATGTGATTGGGCCTCCAAAGGTAGATATGAGTGGCCCCTTACCATAAAATGCTTCTTGCACTTGTTCTTCATCTCCGAGCATCAAAGTAGACCACTGCTTTAACCTTTGTGCAGTATCATGTTCTACAATATTGCTCCAGTCTACACCACTATAGACAGATGCAAGGACAGGTGCCAAGAAGTAAAGAAAAGACATTCTATATGCTTGAGCTAATCCTTGAGCATCCTTGCCTGGCATTAACTTACCAGATAAAACATCATATTTAGATTCTCTAAGTATCTTCTGATTCCTTTCAAAGAACTCAAAAGTATAATGTTGGAACTGACCAAGAAATCTACCTACTTTACTTCTTAAAGCTGGAGACTTTGCATAATCAGCATAATCAAAATGATTCATTACAACCATCCTTATTGCATAGTTTTCTGCAGCTCTCCTAATAGCGGCATCAGCTTGAGCGGATGACTTTCCTTCTTCAGCTAATTTTGTTCTATACTCTGATGTATTTAAATTCTTATGTAATTGTGCATATGCAACTCTAAATGTATGTTTTCTATTAGAGTTCTCAGCTTTTCTATGAAGCCAAGATGATTTACCAGCTACAGTAGATATACCATCTGCAACTTTTTCAATTCTAGATTTCTTTACAG
>CEUI01018630.1_pt1 | contig 14755 bp, 20 predicted proteins | sample 531411 | NCBI WGS metagenome assembly CEUI01 (sample SAMEA2622841, study PRJEB7988) | marine metagenome | isolation source: saline water (ENVO:00002010), including
TGTGATTTAACTGGTTTGAAATTGGTTTATTGAGGTGGTGCCCTGTAAATAGAGGTTTTTGATTTTCACTCTTCCGGCGGTGGTGAACTGCACCTGGATGCCCTGTCCCCGGCTCCGGCCAAACGTGATCGGGGTGCGGGTGGACTCATTGGATCCAGTGGTGGAAACTGTGCGGCTGGACATCTCCGTGTCAGGGTCGTTGGTGGTCACCTTGTAGGAGATGGTCGCAGAGGAGTCTCCTAGCGTCTCCCAGTTGAAGGCCCCAACCCGATATCGCTTTAACTCCCCCCGGTTGTTGTGGTGGTACCTGCGGGTCTTGAGTGTGCCAACGATGGTGTCATTGCCCGTTGTAGCGGAGTTGTAGTCGGTGGAGTCCTGGTCTGCGAGGACCAGAGTTCCTGAACGCTGGGCCAGCATAAGTCTGCGCTGGCCTCCATACATTGCCGGAACCAGCATGTCGGGGTTTAGCTTCAGGGTGTCCCGGCTCTCCCATGCGTGATTCAGCATGCTGTAGACCAGGACGGCATTGTTGCCGGACGTGTGATCCGGTAGGTCCGTCATGGGTACAGCTAAATAGTACCTGTTGTCATGGTAGCACCCTCGCGCATAGCTCCTGCTCCACTTCATGTCTATCTTGGCCACCAAGTCATCGATGGGTGCTGACAATGGATCATCCACCACCTTGACAACCCGGATGGAGGTGCCGTCTGAACCGACTGAACCAGTCAGTGCAGAGATGCCGGACGTGGACAAGTAGAAGACTTGGTCACCAACCTGGGCGACCGAGTCCCTGGCCTGGAGACCATGCTGCCGGGTAACTTCCGAGATGACCGAGTCAGACAAGGTGCTGATGTTGGTCATAATGTGGATGGAGCGTTCTTTCCAGATCAGGATTTTGTCCTCTTGGTAGGGGGATACGGCAACGATTGGGTCGTTGTCCCCCAGGTTTACTGGGAACTCGTTGATGGCATCGAAGACCAGGGTCCCGGAGTTGCTGAAGGCCAAGGTGTAGTTGTCCTTGATGACCACCAACCGCCCACCAACCTCAACGCCCATAGGGGAGGCCGGGATGGTGCTGGTGGAGAACGCATCTTGGCCCAGCGCAAACGGTAGCACCGAGGGCAGTTGCAGGGGTGTAAACTGCAAGCCACCAGAGTGTCCCTCCAGGACCAGGGGTGTCTTGTCACCCCGGAAAATTATGATGCTGTTCATCGCCTGGACGATGAAGGGTCGGTCCGCAGCAGTGACAGTCTCACCTGCGGGGTAGTCTAGTGTGCTCCCCCCAGACCCCAGCACGAACGGGAGTGTGGCGGGTAGGTCCAGGATGTCGCCTTCCCACAAGTGGGTGGAACTTTCTCCGACCAGGGCGACCTTGACGTTGTTGCTGCCGTCTATGATCTCGCCTATCGCATGGAAGGGGCCGGACAGTCCAGTCTGGAGCACTTGCGTCCCCTTCCGCACGATTGCGACCCCTCTATCAAACCGCATATTGGTAGCCTCGGCGGCGTAGCTCTCCTTGATAATGCCGGGGTCCAGCCTGGAAGCAAAACCCAGGAAGCCCTCGTCGCCATCGCGGACACTCTGGTCATCCAGGTTGCCGTGGGTGCCGTACCTCATTGTTCAACCGGGACCACCGGCAGTTCGGGTTCATGCAGGAGTGCCTGCCACCAGGCCGATGGTCCTACGTTCATGGAGGTGGGTTGCTCGTCATTGAACTCCATCTCGAATTGAAAAACGGCAGGCACCGAGACAGACATCTCCTCGACACCCCGGCTGGCCATGCACCCCATCTGAAGCAGGACCAGGGCGGCGAGGAAAACCGCAAGCAACGTGGCCATGAACATAGCCGCAATCTGCTCCCGGTCGATCATTTCCTGCGGGCCTCCTTGGCAATACTCATAGCCATGTAGACACAGGTGAGCAGGCCAGCAGTGATGGCCACCACCAGGTTGAGGTCCCCCAGGCCGAGCGTGGCCAGAGTACCAGTGGCTCCTACGAGGGTGTCTCTCATTTGCCCTTGTCCTTGGCCCGGCCTACATTGAGGGCGAGGATGTCGATGATGCGGTAGACCTTCGCGATCCACCGTTTGGCCCCGGTGACGAACTTATCGTCTTTGGGGGTCGGAGTGAGTGCGGCCACCGCCGATGCGGCGGCTACAATACCACCAAGGGCGGCGGTGATCTGGATGTATAGTTCGGTATTCATTATGAAAGGGTGGTGCTGACCCACTGCGAGCCATCCCAGGTCTTAATACTGGAGTCATCGGAGCAGAATACACTGTCGCCGGTCTCTGGGCTGGAGGGTAGGTCTGTGGAGGTGTGGACGGGTAGCGAGGTCTCGTCTTCCAGGGTGGCTATGCGTGCGGCGAGGTCGCCAGTGACGGACCCAAGGATGGTTGCGGTGGTTGCCATGATGGTTTTCTGGTTGGTTAAAATTCCTGAATGACTTGTTGCCGGGCGGCACTCTGGTTCAATATTGTTTCCTCACTTGCCCAGCCGGGGATTTCGCCGGTGAATTCGATGATGAACTTGGACCCATCCCGGCTCCAACGCTCGTAGCCCTGCTCCTCCTGCACATCGTCCCAGTTCACCGAGTCGTGGCGGTTGGCTTCCATCACTGCATACTGGCTGGCACTCATGTGTTGTAGTAGGGGTTGCCTGTGTCATCTGCGGCGATCTCCGCAACCTCGGAGGAGGTTAGGGCTGTGCTGTAGATTCGGAGATCGTCCAGATCCCCCACAAATGGGTTTGCAGTGGAGATGCCGCGACCCAGGCGAATGTACATGGCCCCGGATGACGGTGAAGATAATGATGTAGTGCCAGCGGAGGTGCCGTCGATGTAGGCCGTCAGGTCGGTGCCGTCAAAGGTCAGTGCGTAGTGTGCCCATGCGCCCTGGCTTGGTACGGTTGTGGATGTGATGGATGTTGTATCGTGCTTGAAAACGGTGTCACTGCCACCCACCTGGACCTCGATACCGTCAGTGCCGGAGTAGATCGTTGCGGCAGACCCTCCGGTTGAGTCATCTCGCTTGGCCCAGAATGCAAATGTGTATTGAGTTGGTAGGCTATACGAATGGTTGGTCCAGGAGACCTCATCGTTTACCCCGTCATGGAAGCGCACGCAACCTCCCCTGCGCCCAGACTCTATTGTTGCGCCATTTCGGGCATAGTTGGACTTTGAGTCATCCATCCAGTCCCGCAAGTACACACCCGTGGATCCCCCTGCGGACTCCTCAAATTTGAACCAATGCTGCAGGTAGGACTCCTGAACCATGCCCGTCTCGCCGGTGTAGACGGGGATGTTGTACTTGTCGGACAGGTACTTGAGCACCGTAACTCTGTCCGAGTCTGATAGGTGGTCCGTGAACGCGAGGAACTCGCCCATATGACAAATGAATCCAATCGAAGCCTCCCCGCGATTGATGTACCTCAATGCCTGGTCAGTGGAGGATGTGAATTTATACTCCCATATCACTGGTGCAGTACCATCCACGAAACTGGCCGGGTAGGAGTAGATGTTGGAAATGTTCTTCCGTGCAATAGGCTCGTTTGCTGCCGTTCGTGCGGACGCAACCCAGTTGGCCGACTGAACATCTGGGGCCTGCACTCCGTCCTTGAAAGCAGCATCGTTCTCGAAGTAGTGCTCGCCCCAGGTTCCATCGTAGGTGTAGACGAGCCGACTGGCACTGGTGCCTGACTGGCCACGGATCAGGAGCTTATCCTGATTTCCACCCCGGTGCTCTCCCTGGTGCCCAAACGGGGTAAAGTATGTTGCCGTGTTAGAGAAGGTGCCCGCCTCGTTGGAGTAGGGTGCGTTGTGGACAACAAAGAGGTGCTTGTAGCCGCTGGTTGCTCCACTGCTAATGTACAGCGGCCTGCTGGCCCTCTGGAAATGCACGGCACCCTTGTTGTTGAATGCGCTATAGGAAGAGCGATAGTAGGGCTGGTCGGACGAGGTGGGGCTGTACTGCTCCAGCGTGTAGTTGCCAGTCCTGTCGCTCCAGTTATAGGTACCGTCACCGACCTCGGTGGTGTCTGACGGATTGTTGGCAGAGTCGCTACCATCGAAGACGGAGGCATCCAGCCAAATCTCTTTGCCGGTCATAGCCTCGACGAGATCCTCAAGGGAGGATTGGCTGGTGCCAACCCATGAGGTGCCGGTTGAAACCATGAGCCTGCCGGTGTCGGTAGCAAACCGCAAGGTTCCCTGCGGCAGAGTGTCGGCGGTGATCTCGGACTCGGTGCCTGTGGTGAGACGGGCACGGGACCCCAGCACGTCAGCACGCGCAGAGGTGTCGCCCAGCACCGATCCAATTATAGACTGCATCAATCGAAAGTCACGGTGATGGTGCCCACGGGGATCGTCACACTCTGACCTGCGGCCAGGGCCTCGTTGGTGGCGAGGGACCTGTAGACATGCAGGGTACCGCCGGAGTCGAACAGGCCCCAGCCTACTACCGTGGTGCCGGAGTCGCTACTGGCGAGGGCTGGGAACTCGATAGGTGCGGTGGAGTCGCTGGAGTTCTCGATGGTCCAGACCGAGGATGCCTCGGTGGCGTTGATCGATTGGCGGGAGTAGGTGCTCCAGTCGCTGGTGCTGACCTCCGTCTGGCTCGACTCTGATGCTGCGGTGAGCAGGCCCAGTTCTAGTCCTCCGACCGAGAAACTGTTGCCGTTGAATAGTGCGTCTCCGATTGAGTATTCTGTAGTATCTGATAGGCTCATAATTTTTTTAACTTGGTGGGGTGTAGGTTCCTTCTCCAGAGACAGGCTCGACCTTGACCCAGTACTGGCCCCAGCCCTGGACCCAACCAGAACCTTGGGCGTAGGCACGGAAGCCGATGCGGATGGAGTCGGTGGAGTTGCCGACCTTGTCGTTGTCGGATAAGTCGATGGTAAATGTGTACTCGTTGTCGCCCTCGGTGGGGTCGATGCGGTTACTTGAGGGGCCGATTATTGCCTCCTCGTCACTAGCTGATGCGGGGATGGAACTGGGGGACCAATTGATCTGCGGATACCCATCGTCGCCATTGTTCGCGCCGTCTCCTAGCGGGTAGTCCCAGTATGAGTATCCAGTCTGGCCAGTGTCGCCCCAGTTCATCTGCATCTTGTAGTTGTGCTTCGACGCGGGATGGTAGGACTTGTAGTGCGAGGTGTCGCCACCGTGATTATTGTCCCACCAGGAATCCAGTCGATAGAATGCGTCAGCAACTGGTGCGCCACTACCGGCATAGGTGTTGGTCCAGCCGGAGATCGTAACCTCCACCTTGCCGGAGAAGGATCCGAGGGTGAATGAGCCGCCGCCAGCATCGTCGTTGACCGAGTAGGTGATCTCCTCACCGGTGCTGGTGGTGACCGCCGCGCCGACGGTGGCATCGCTAGAGCCAAGGGTGACAGCCTGGGCACCGGCATTGTTGCTACCACTGATGGTGCCGGTCCAGCCCAGGAAGCGGGGGGTCGTGGTGGAGGAGAGCAGAGTGCCGTCGGTCTTGACGGCGCGGACCAGGAACTGGGTGCCGGAGGGTGCGGTGACGTTGGTGTTGACCCAGTTGCCACTGGTGTAGGACTGATGGTAAAATTCGATCTTCCAGCCATCGCCGCTGGTGTGGCCGTTGGTGATGGTAAAGAGGGTGCTGGCGGTGGTTATGCCGCCGGTGGCGGTGACTGTTGCGGTGGCAGATAGGGGGATGAGGTATCGCCGGTTGCTGCCCGCAGAGTTGAGTGCGGCAGACAGGTCGGCAATCTCGGTGTCCTGGGTGCCCTGGCTTGTTTCCAGTGCGGTGACACGGGACAAGACTGTGGAGTCTGCGGTTTCGTTATCGACCAGGTCATCCTCGACCTGCGACAATTTTGATTCGACCTGCGACAATTTTGATTCGACACTGCCGAGTTGCGACGATGTTACGCCGCCGCCAGTTGAGGCTGGCTTGTTGCTAACTTTTCGGAGGAACTGTATTCTCATCTGTTGTAGCCTTGTCTTTTGTTGTCTGCTTTGGACTGCTCCTGGTAGAGGATGCGCTCGGCCTCGGCGGCAATGAGCGAAGCCTTGTCATGCTGTCCATCACCCAGGAGCATGTCGGCGTAGGACTTGTGAAGTAGGAACCGGTGCAAAACATAGGGGACCACGTTGCGGTCGGATGGGCTTGCCGTAGAGATGGGTTCGCTAATGGTGGAGGTGATGTCGGAGGTCTCGTAGACCGGCGGCACCGGCCAGTATTGTATGAAAACGGTGGAGGGTAGTCCTGAATCCAGCAGGTACAGTCGGTCACCATATTGGTTGTACGTGATAGGCGAACTCGTCGGGTTGCTACCGGGGTGCTTGGAATAGACACCTTCTATGGTCAGCATCTCTGCGTTGCTATTGTCGAGGATGGAGGTGTAGTCTCCATCCGCCGACTCGATGACATTGCCCTCGTAGGTCTCCAGGATCTCTGGCCACGGGTACTGGTCCCAGGCGGTCGTGATGCCGAGGTTGATGCCGTCGATGATGCCTACCTTCTCCTCCTCAAGGAGGTCTGCGGGCTTGATGCCGAGCTTTCCGGCAACCTGGTTGACCAGCAACTGGAGTGAGTACGTCTGGAGGCTCTTCCAACTCATGCGACGAGGTACTTGGCGTCCTTGTCTCGGACGGGGCCAGGGGCGAGGATGGTTGTCTTCTCTGACCTGGACTTCACCCGGCAACCAGGGTTGTCGCGCTCAAACTCGGCCAGAAACTTCTTGTCCCTCCAGCAGTCGTAGCCGAGCCTGCGGCCCCAGTAGTGGTAGGCAGTCGGTGAGACCTGCATCCGCAGGCGTCCAACCCCATCGATGTGGCGGCGTTCTATTTGAGCTTGTGCAATGCGTTTCTGCTCCACCGCCGCCTTCGCCGCCTGCATGTTCCAACCGGTGCGGAACTCATCGATGACCGCCTTGGTGAGGTCGCCGTAGCCTGGTAGAACGATGTTCATGGTCTGGTGAACTGGTCGGGTGGCCCAGCCCTCACTGGGCCACCCTTCCAAATTCAGTCTGCCCTACTGGGCGATCAGTTTGCCGAAACCGAGGGGGTTGGTGCAGACCAGACCCACAATGGATTCGATGATGCCACGCGGGCCACCTCCGGCGTCCTCAAGGGCGCGGAAGGAGGGGCGACTGGCGTAGCGGGCCTCCACCTTGTCCATGTCGAGGAAGTAGAGGGCGTTGCTGTCGCCTGCGCCGGTCGTGGTGTCCACGTTGAGGAACGTGGAGAGGTGCAGTTCCACCACACCAAAATCGCCATCGATCACGTCCACGATCTGGGTGACCTTGTTGGCGTTGAGGTTGGCGTTGACCGTAGTACCCTGGACAAAAGAAGTCAGGTCGCTGATCTTCTTCTTCACCGCACTGCCGCAGAGTCCGAGGAACTTGCCGGGCTGGCCGGTGTTGCCCCAGACGGCCTCCAGGATGTCCCGGATGGTGTCATCGTCCACGTTGGCGAGCGTAGTGGTTTCGTCCACCTGCCCGGAAGCGGGCGTGTAGCCGGTCGGGGTCGGTGCGTTGGTGGAGTTCGTGCCACTGATGAAGGAGCCAAGACCACGGGTCTCGTATCCCTGGGTGGCGGTTCCAACCTCGGCATCGTCATCGGAGCAGAATCGGGCCTCGATGTCGCGCTTCTGCATGGTCAAGCCCTTGGCGATCTGGTGGGCCATCTCCTTCTTGCCGATGCCAGCCACGTCACTGACCGAGTGTGCCAGGCGGGACACGCGGGGGAAGCGGTTGAAGATTTGCACGTAGTTGTGCATCTTGGCTCGGCTGGAGAAGTTCTCCCAGTCGGACGCGCCGACATCGGACTCGTCGATGACGCCGGTGATGCTAACCACCGGATAGTCATCAACCTGCCATTCCAGTTTGGTGTTGCCGGGGGCATCCCCGGATTTGATGCGGGAAAGTAGGGGGGTGGTCGCGGCATCGACATTCTCGATGAGGTTCGACAGATCCTCCCGTACTCCGATTTGATCTCGTTCTATTAACTGCGCCATTTTATTGGCCTTTCTAGTTTATAATATGGTTTCAAGGTAGTTTGCTACATCACCCCGGTTGCCGGTCTGCAGTGCCCTGTCACGGAGGGCTGAATCTTTTTTCTGTGACGTTTTCTGGGAGACTGGTGCGGTTGCGGCTGGACCGGGAACGGAAGGTGCCTTTGCGGCGGTTTTTGCTTTCTGGTTTCTGCTCTGGACAGTCTTTGTGCCTTCGATGACGTATCCTACTAGTAGCGGTCCTATGGGACTGTTCTGGTAGAAGTCATTGAGGGCGTGATCCTGTGCGAGAAACTGAACGACCTGGTTGTACTCCTGGGACTTCTGGTCCTTCATCCAGGGAAAGGTCTGCATCGCTTGAGCAGTTGCCTGCTGCCGGGTCTGCAACTCCTTCTTCCTGGCGGGAATGTTGTCAGCTATATCCTTTGCCGTGGAGACTTGGAGCTTCCTCGCCTGCTCGTAGGCAATCTCATGCTCATTCCCGGAGGAGTCCTTGTAGATGCCCCCGTCAGGGTTCTCGATGAGCCAGTAGTGCAGTGCCTTGACGTTGCCCTCCAGGTCATCCAACTCCTGCTGGTTGGTAACCTCTTTTAGTGGGTTGTCTGACTGCTTTGTAGTCTGTCTCGGTTGAGACTGGAGCGTTTCCAGTTCCTGCTTCAGTTCGTCTCGTTCGGTCTCGGCCCTGGTGGCCCGGTCGATGAGCTTGGTGATTCGTTTCTGGACTCCCTTGCTGTTGAAAGGATCCTCCACTTCCTCACTTTCCTCCTCGGTTTCAGGTTCAGGGCCAGGCTCCTCTGGAGACTCCTCCGCAGGCTCTTCTGGTTCCGGTTCTGCCGTGCTGGTTTCCTCCTCCTCCCCTACCTGGTCAGAGGCATCCTCCAGCGTGGTGCTGTCAATGATCGAGTTGACCTCCTCCATCAGAGATGGGGACGCCTGTTCGGTGTCGGGTGATGGTTCTGCTGTTGGTTCAGGTGCGACCTGTGTATCACTCATGGTTTCTAGGGTTGGACAGTCCCCGTCTGTGATTTCCCTAATAGGCGCGGGCAGGCCCCTACTCAACCAGGGGAGGGCCGACTGGAACCTAGTGGAACCGTGTGGAACCTTATGCCCGTAATTCCGACAACTGCGATTTGAGTGTCGCCAGAACGTCGATGCCGCCGGAGCAATGAGCCATTCTGTTCGGCAATTCTACCGTCTTGGGATCGGCCACCTCGTTGATTTGAGCCAGGAGTAGCTGGTCGATAACATGCTGGAGGGCCTGCATGGGCAGTGCATCGTCCGGGCCGAGTTGCTTCAGTCCATCCTTCACCTGGGCAGGCTTTAAGGGGTTGTCCCTCTGCACAATGATTGCAGGAGGGCGGGGCGGCTTCTTCGCTGCTGGCATTAGTATCCGGCGTTGGCCGCAGGGGCAGGATCAGCAGGTCCAGCAGGAGCAGGTGGCATCGGCGCGGCCCCGGCCTCCTCCCCAGGTAGCACTGGGGCCGCGCCCACACGCCCGATCTGGGCGTTCTGCCGTTGCTGCAATCCAAACTGCAAATTCTTCATCCTGGCCTCGGCCAGTTGCGAGATGAGCGGCTGCTGCTGCATCTTCGCCTGCAACTCCTGCGAGGTCTGGAGTATCTGCTGGGCGGTCTGGAGCCGGAGCGGGAAGTTGGCCGACTCCTCCAAGGCTGGCTCGATGCCCATGCCGATTTTCACCCAGGCGTTCTGCTCATCATCGACCTCCTTCATCGACGCGGCTTGATCAGACATGACAAGGGTCTGGGCCATCTGCGGGTCCAGCATCTCAATGCTCATTTTGATGAGCGCGGAGCGGTCGATGACATTGGTGGCGTCCATCGGTAGGATGAGGCTGGAGATGGACTTGAGCTTCTTCTCTGTAAATTCGGGATCCAAGTTGGTGGCCGAGAAACGCAGTACCAGGTCGTACTGGCCGAGGATGTCCTCCTGGGCGACCATGACGGCCTCCGGCCCGGCATTGGTGATGCGTTGGATAAACTGGGGCGACCAGTACTGCTGGCACAGAGAGAATGCCTGGGTGAGGCACTCCTTCCAGCCATCCAGCCACCGGTTCACCACATACTGCTGGTAAAGAATCCTTTTCTGTGGGTCGGCACTGCCGCCAAAATACTCCTCAACATCGGCCTGGGAGCGGCTTTCGACCTCGATGCTGCCGTTGGGCATTGGGGGTGGATTCAACCAGCCCAGGTCATCCGGGCGTTGTACTGAAATTTGTGCTCCTGGGGCGAGAAGGAGGTTTAAGCCGCCGCGCCGCGCATGTACCTGTAGCGGTGGCAATGTGGAGATCATCGTCGCATCGGTGCGGCAGTCCCGCTGGACCTTCATCTCGTATTGGTAGGTCTGGACAATCTCATTGATGGACCGGGAGTCGAAAATGGACTGTGACAACCGCTCCCTGCTGAATAGGACGAACGGCATCTTGCCGTGGGCATAGGAGAGTAATTCGTGCTTGCCGTGGGCGTCCTTCACAAAGGGGGAGAAACTGGTGCAGTAGATGCCGGGTATGCCATTGCCGTCAGATTCGCGGCGGTAGGAGTACCAGACCTCATATTGCCCCTCATGCGGGCCGGTGGACTGGTCGTTGAGCGACTCCAGCCCGTACCCGGTGGGTAGGTTGTTGTAGCCGGTATCGTAGGAGGATTTGCCTTCATGCTTGAGCAGTTCGTTGATGAACTTGCGGCTCCAGCCCTCCGTGTGCTCCTTCTCGCGGATCTGGGTCTCGGTCAACCATTGCCGCCTGAAAACGCACCGCACGGTCTGCATATCATGCGTATTGGCGGGCACAAATATATCATCGAATAGTCGGTGCGCTTGGAAGCAGGGCCGGTTCTCCAGGATTGTAGGTGTCGGCAATATCGCCTCCCCGGTGCTGCGGAAATCCTTGAGGGCCTTCTTGAGGGCCTTCTTTTCCACCCCCGGAAACCCGGTCTCGATCAGTTGCAGCGCAGCATCCTCGGTCTCTGGGTCTTGGAGTATCATTATGATATTCTCCAGGGCCTCCGGTGTTCCACCTGCCTCCATGACCATCTGGGCAACGCGCTCCAGGTCGATCTTTGTCGCCTCCAGGCCGGTTTCCTGCTTCCAGTACACTCCCATGACCCCGACTGCCGGATGGTCAGAGAAAACTGCATTTGCCAGGATCTCGGATTGGGCGCGGAGTTCAGAAGTCACCTTCTGGTGAACCAACCAGGACAACAGGTCGTTCCATAAGGATGCTTTGCCTATATCGTCCTGACCGACCCCCACCACATTCATCTGGGCGCGGAAGAGGGACTCGGTCACCAGCCGCACATGCTCGTTGACGATTCTGTCGGCCAACCGGATGCGGGTGTCGGAACTGCCCTCCCAGGGAGTTGGCCGGTGCCCCAGGTCTGACTCATGCTTCCGACCATCCTCACTCTGGCCGCTCCAGCGGCAGTAGCGAACGTCATCGAGTATGTCCCGCTTGCGGAGCGCGTCCGAGGCGTCACGGAGTGTCTCGGCAAGGGAGTTCTCCAGTTCAGGCAGGTTGGGTTTGTTCATCTGTCGGCGTGGGTTCGACGAGTCGCTCAATCTCCGGCCTGTAGTAGAAGGCCCGGCACCCTGGGAATTTGCGGGGCTTCACCAGCCCTGCGGCCACGAATTTGGTCAAAACCTTGTTCGATATGCCCAGAAGATCACAGACCTCGCCGCGCCGGAGGAGCAACTTTTTCATCCCGACATGTTAAAAACAACCAAAAGGGTGTCAAACAGGGGCCAACAGGGGCCTACCAGTAGCCCCCGGAGCAGACCTGGGGTGCATGTAAATCGAGGTAGGTCGGCTCGACCAGACACAAGTAACGCAGGCAGTCCACAGGGTCCTTCGTGGCCGACTTGGTGCCGTCATGGTTGCCCCAGGTCTGGAGAGCAAATATGGTATTTTCGCAGTCCTCGGAGATGTACAACTGCGGGCAGTTGGTGGCATCGATGTCCCTGGTGGTGTCGTAGTCCAGGAGGGTATTGATCAGGGTGATGCCCTCCTCCAGTTTTACGCCCGGAGTCGGCTCAAAAAACATTTCGTGGTTCTCAAACTGCTCGATGAGGGTGGTGTTCCCGGTCTTGGTAGGTGTCGGTGCCATGCCGAATCTGCTGTCCATGTAGCGGAACTGGATATGCTCATCCCCCTCCAGCTTCTTGATTTCCTCAATGTACCGGTCCAGGCCAAAACCAAAACTGTCCTGGGCTGGGCCTTTGCGCCCATCCATCTTCTTCCCGTCTGGCTCGGCCCAGTGACCAGGCCAACCAACCCCCTCAATGTAAGTGCCAGGACATGGAAATTCTCTGTAGACGTAAATTTTTCCATCGGTAGCAACTCTTGCCCATATCATAAAGAAATTGCGACCATAAGACGGGTCAACCACATGGTAGTTAGTTCCCTCCTCTGGTATCTGGCCCGCTCGGATGATATGCTTGGTGCCAAACCGAGGAAATAGTGCCGCCATCTGCTTCTGCGGCACCCCGTAGGCACGGCAGAGGATGTTGGCGCGGGTCTCACCGGAGAGGGTCTTTTTCAGGGTGTCGTAGCCGCCATAGGCATTGTCTTTGGTATGGAAATATAGAATGCGGGAGTCCCGGCCACCGCCTGCCTGTTGGATCCTCGGCACCATTTCTCTCCTGCCCTTCTTGTCTTCCAGCAGTTCTGCCTCCTCCTCTTCTTCTGTGATGGCACCGGTGAGGTACTCCCGGACCAGTGGAGACATGCCTTGGATAGGCGTGAACGTGATGAGCATCTTCGCTGCACGGGTCACCAGCCGGAACCTGACCGTCCTCACCCACTCCAGTGGCACCAACTCGTCAAACCAACATGCAGTCCCTGGACCATACTCGGCACCCTCCACCGATTGCAGATCCTGTGAGTAGTTGCGGAACCAGCACTGCGAGAGGTTGGGTGCCACAAAGGTGTTGTCCGTAAATCCATTTTTCACGGAGTACCGGATGTTGGTCTGCCGGTTGCTTTTGGCGTTCTTCCAACTCAAAGGCAGATACTTCCAGATGAGCGACTGCTGCATCTCCACCGAGTTGCTGTGGTTGCTCTGGAAGCAGACAACCCTCGCGTTGGGGTTGTTGACCATCGTGCGGACTATCTCTTTTGCGGCGAACTCGGACTTTCCTGCCCGGTTTCCCCCCAGAATCAGCAGTTCCTGGTGCTCCTCCAGGAGTCGCCGGGCACGGTCCCACAGTGGCGGCTCAAATCCGTGGTAGTAGGGGTCGGTCTTTTCATTTTCGATGACCCTCTCGCGCTTCTCAATTAGATCCTTGAATGCATCGAAGCCCATTGCCTGGGCCTGTTCTTGAGTTGGTAGTGTAAGAATCGGGTGAGGCGTAGGTGTCATAGGTGCTGCTGCATTCTTTTCTTGCAGTCCACTACCTTCTCCAGCCTCACCTCTACGATCTTGTCGTTGGGTACGAACCTCCAACGGATCTCGCCCTCCTCCTCGATCTGGAAGGTCGTTTTGCGAAAACCGATGGAGAGGATCACGCACCTCTCGCCATCGAGGATGACTTGGTCGCCCACAGAGAACGACTGGTCAAAGAAAAAAGACACCCCCGCCGCCAACCGGGATAGGAAATCCTTGATCAGCATCCAACCACAAAGGGACAATCCGACCCAGACCAGGTGCTGGATGTAGTCCTGTAGGTACTGTTCTAGCGGATTGGTCTCCATCTCAACTCAAGAATATATCCCACTGATCCTTGAATGGCTCCCACTGCGAACTGCTGCCCTCCTGCAAAAAAAATGCGAATGACTTCTTGCCGTGGGCCTTGGTCATCGGGATCAAATACCATACATCTAGCGGCTCGATGTAGCAAGCCAGCACATCAACCTCGGTCGCCTTGAGTCCCTCCTTGGTGAGTCCCTTGCCGCAGACCACTCGGTATTTATTTTTGGGGCGGGGCCTGTTCAGGCCATCGCCGGCAGAGCAACTGGTGCCCTTGATCTGCACCCGGTAGCACTTGCCGGCTGGATTCATCACCACGCAATCGACAACGCTGAAATCGCCCTCGGAAGGAAAAACCTCAAGATTGCGCCTCAAGGCCGCTAGTTTGAATGCGACCTCGCAAGTAGTGCCAAACCTTTTTGAGTTCGCACCTGTCGCTACTGAAGCCACCCCTCATCCTCCGGTTCCTCATCCTCTGGCTCCTCAAAATCAAATTCAACGGTTGTTTCCAGCAGGTCCCGCTGCACGTAGGCCAGGATGCCGACCATCGTCTCCACCGTGATCATGTCCCACTCCTGTATCACCCTGGCCACCGTGTTGTGCATCAGGTGCGTCACCGCATCCACCTGTTCCTCCGCAGTCATCCCTTGGTCCTCTGGTAGCCCTGTCTCCTCCTGGCTCATTGTCAGAAGACTGCCGTGGTTTGCCAAGGGAGTCAACCTGCCGCTGGACTGCCGTGGCCCAGCTTTGAGCTATAGCCCCCTCCATGACCTCTGACTGCTGCTGGCGCTGCTGCCGGGCAACCTCCTGGTCATTCAGCCGTATCAGTGTCTCTAGGTCCCACATGGCCGGGCATGCTTAATAGGTTGAGCTTGCGCTTCAGTGCGAAAAAATAGAACAGCAGGTCGATCAGTTCCTCCTCGATGTCATCCATCGTGACCCGGTCCACCAGGTAGCCACCATGCTCCTGCTGGCCCTTGTCGTATTTTGCTCTGGCCTTCTCACAGAAGTAGCGCAGGGCATCCTCGCGTAGTTGTGTTGCTCTATCCATTGGCTATTCTTTCGT
>CEUI01016035.1_pt1 | contig 14751 bp, 17 predicted proteins | sample 531411 | NCBI WGS metagenome assembly CEUI01 (sample SAMEA2622841, study PRJEB7988) | marine metagenome | isolation source: saline water (ENVO:00002010), including
AGGACCAAGAGATATTTGGATGGGCTGGTTCTGATTATTTCGGTGATTCGCCGCAGGCTATTTGTGTCATGGATCCAGACAATATTGAAGATCCAAATGAGTTTGATAAATGGACGCAAAGTTTGGTGAAATTTCAGTCATTTCTTCAGACAGCAATTCGCCATCCAAAAGGCCAAAAGGATCTTCAGGGCTGGATGTCGTTAGCGCCACGAGTTGAAGGTGACGACGGCAACGCGGCTGGAGGCACTCCACGAGAAATTCAGCGCCTGTTTCCTCGTTTAGTCCAAAGGTCAGTTGAGGGTGAGTTGTTTGTAGCAACAGCCCCGATGGTAGACGAAGCGAAGCTCCGAGCATCTGAAGCGGAGTATGCAGAATTGACATTGAAGCACTTGCCAGCCCGCGAAGGTTTTGTAGTAATTCCTGAAGGCGCGTGGTGCAGCGAAGGACTGACTAATGAAGCTGAAAAGCAGACTCCAGAGGGATACGTTCCCGGCTCCAGTTGGCATAGCGGTGTCAGTTGGACAGCCACAGACTCATTCGTGGAGCTTATGTTTTGGGCTACTGAGCGGACCAACCATCACTTAGTGGAGGTACCTGACGATCCAGAATTCACAGAGGGCTATCGGCTCACACCGGCCGAGGAACAAGATGGCGCTGACTTGTTCATAACGATTGCTCATTCGTGGGGCATGAAGTTTGACGGTTCAATAGAACACGGCAAGCTAGCCAAACCGATTGGCGACAAGTTGCTGGAAATGTCATTCCACTTTATTGCTACTGGTTGCGAGTTGGTGAAGATGCTCCAAGAGGAGATCGAAACGACACGCCCAGTAGTGCCGTATTTGCCGAAGCCTGACAAACGGAGAGTGAAGAAACAGTTTGGCAGGGTGCCAAGCGTCAGGACATACGACCTGAGGCGTAGGGTGTACGACTCTCCAAACGAATCGAATCGTGAAGGGCAAGGCTGCGGACGTGAATTGGAAACCAGTCACCGTCGCCGCGGCCATTACCGACGAGTCAACAAAGGCACTCCGCAGGAATATGTGGTGTGGGTGAAGTCGTCTGTAGTTCGTCCAGATCTGAAACCCAAAGAACAAACCGACCGGATCGGCCTTCTGCGCCGATAACTAAGAAAGGAGAGCCACTATGGCTTTCGATAACACTTTGACGATTGTTGGAAACGTCGTCCGAGAACCTGAACTCAAATTCTTGAATTCAGGGATTGCGTTACTGCGCTTTTCAATCGCAGACAATCAGAAAAAGGCAAACGGCGAGGAGGAGGCACACTTTTTCGATTGTGTGGCGTGGCGTGAGTTAGCTGAAAACCTCGCTGAGTCGATTAACAAAGGCCAGCGCGTCATTGTCCACGGCAAACTGAAACAGGATCGCTGGGATACACCTGAAGGTGACAAAAGAAGCAAGGTTGAAATCACTGTTGAAACTGCTGGCCATTGCTTGAAGTTTCAGACAGCCACAGCCCAGAAGGCGCAACGTGAAGCAGACACCGGTGGTGGCTGGCAGCGTGGGCCAAGTGTCATTGAAACTGTCCCGGATCACGAGCCTTTCTAAGCTAGGGTGGACCCTATGAGTTGGACGTTGGAACTGCATGGCAACCGCCCTTGGACAACTAACGCTGAACGCAAATGGCACCACATGGAACGAGCAGCAAAGGTTCGTGACATGAGAGATTCATTTGGGTGGATGGCGAAAGTTCAACAAGTGCCGAAGCTGACAGCGATAAACATTTTCGCTCAACCGTTAGCGAAAGATCGTCGCTGGAAGCAGGACGTGGGGGCTTGCTTTCCGGCAGTCAAAGCAGCCATTGACGGACTAGTGGACGCAGGGGTGCTCCCTGACGACAGTCCTGAATTTGTGAGGGCTTTGACGTTCTTTCCATCAGAAATAGGGCCTGTGGATGGATTACGACTGACTATTGAGGAGGTCGAAACCGTTGTTAGTAAATGAGCCGCTATACCAAGTTGACGTTGAGCAGCGTTTAGACATATTGGGCGACCGGTTAATGAACGAAGTGGAAAGGTTTGCTGTATTAACAGTGGAGCGCGCTGAAGCTGAATCTGATTACAAGAGGCGGTATCACCGAGCCTTGTTGCAACAGGCTTCAGGGACAGTGGCGCAGCGAGAAGCAATGGCGCAACTGAAAACAGCGGACCAATTTAGAAGTTGGAAGATTGTTGAAGCTCAAGAAAAGGCAACCCAACAAGCGTTGATCGCTTTACGAACTCAAATAGAAGCCACGCGCACTATCTCAGCGAATGTGCGAGCGGCAGGAGGATAATCATGGAAATAGAAGATGAACTACTAGCAGAGGCACGTCGTCTGACATCTGAAATAGATGACTGTCGTGACCGAGTGACTAAGGCTGGGCGCACACGACGTCAAGTGTTCGCCGCTTTACGACAAGAAGGTGTGACCTACAAGCAAATTTCAGCAGCCACAGGACTACATGAAATGACTGTGCAGCAAGACATGGCGCGGTACCGCAAGGAAACACCGCGCGAAATTTGGGAGCCATTTACCAAAAGCGCTGCCAAATGAGGTACTAATGAAATGTCATGGTTCACGGAGTCGAAAAGTTCAAGGATGGGTGCCGGTGCCGTCGCTGCTTGCAAGCAGTATTGGCCCAAATGCGTTCTGTTCGACTGGACGACAATGACACTGACTGCTTCACGCGTGAAGCGATAAAACATGATCGTGAACGCTGGTAGCCCTAGCCTGTCTGCACGATGCCTCACGGACGCTTCGCTGCTTGGCGCTTTGACGACTGGAAACCCTATCCGCCTCTACCAGAGGACGTGTTAGCTCATGCCGTGTGCCAGTACGCACCTGTCCAGTGGTTCTTTCCCGCGAAAGGAATGCCACCTATTGGTAAGAAATTGTGCGCACAATGTGGGGTACGAGATCAGTGTTTGGATTTCGCAATCAACAACAATGTCCATTTTGGGCTTTGGGGAGGTTTAACCGAGCGTGAGCGCTACGCAGAACGCCGCCGCAGAAGGCAGCGACAAGATAGAACAGGTTCCAGTTGAATCACTGATTGTCCATCCAGACAATCCGAGAGTTGGTGACGTCAGCGCAATAGCTAACAGCATTCACGTGAACGGTTGGTGGGGGACGCTTGTGGCGCAGCGTTCCACAAACTATGTCCTAGCTGGAAACCACAGGCTGTTAGCTGCACAGTCACTTGGCATGGAAACGGTGCCTGTGTATTGGGTGGATGTAGATGACGACCATGCTGTTCGGATTCTGCTTGCAGACAACCGAACGTCAGACCTAGGCAGCTATGACGATGAGGCTCTCATAACGCTATTGGAATCGCTGGCTGGCGATTATGAGTTAGAAGGCGTGGGCTGGGACGCTGACGCTCTTGAAGATCTCGTCCAAATGAGTGACTTGGATGCCGTAGCTGCGCGCAGCGAGTTAGTGAATGCAGAAGCACCAGAGCCGGGTTCGCTGTCTCATAACGTGGACGTCATTTTTTGCCAGTCGGATATTGCGTTGTCAGCGTTAGTGAAAACTTCAAGCCGTTGGGACATTGGAGTCATTTCCTCATCAGTCACTGAACGCTGGTTGGAGCGTTGCGAAGCGCTCGGAATGCGAAAGAAGATTCGTTTCGTTGACAATGAGTTCAAGGAATACGACCACGATGTTCACGTTGCAGCAGTAAAGGAACTGAACCCGAAGTACGCAACGGTCCGTGACGTTATGACTCGCCCTCAGTGTGAAGAAGCTGGCATTGACTTTTACCCTTTGGAGCAGATTCTGGAAATGGCAGCAGAAGTGCAGGAGCACGCTGAACGGGTGATGCTCATTCCCAAATATGACTGTTTGGATGACATCCCTGAAGAATTCATGTTGGGGTACTCGGTGCCTAGCTCTTATGGCGGAACACCTATGCCGCTTGAAGCTTTCAAAGGACGTGACACGCACTTGCTTGGAGGGTCGTGGAAGCTGCAACGCAACGCGCTGGCCGTGTTAGGCAAGGACGTGGTGTCCTTAGACAACAACAACATCATGACGATTGCGAAATACGGAGTGTCCACAACAGCTACTGGGGGCCAAACGTACGTTAATGACACATTCAAGGACGAGTTCCAGTTGAGCAAACGGGTCTACACGCTGCCGCTGTTGTATTCGTTGAGCGCAATCCTCAGTGAGTTGCACAACATCGGAGTCGGTGTGAATGGTTACGCACATGAGGACAACACTGACGATGAGCCTGACTGGATCAAGCTAGAACAAACGAGCGAATCGTTGCGCTCGGGAACGGACTGAAAATGAGTGCTGAATTAACCATGCTTGGACAGAATGTGGATCCGCTGCGCTACGGCCAGTTGGAAGTGTTCCCAGTGGAGCGTCCTGTGCGCGTTACGTTTCGTTCGGAGGAGCTTGAAGCGTTGTGTCCAGCAGTGGATGGCATCCAGCCAGACATTTACAAAACTGAAATCAGCTACACCGCTGAAACTCATGCGCTGGAGTCTAAATCGTTGAAGCTGTGGCTCGTTACGTTCCGCAACGAACGCATTTTTGGGGAGCACTTGGCGATCCAAATTCACGAACGGTTGGTCGAATTAGAACCAGCTATCAAGGACGTGCGCGTCAGCTTGCTACAAAACGCTCGTGGGGGCATCACCACTGAAATTGTGGTCCCAAGTTAAGGAGAAACTATGTCAACAATCGCAGTCGCTTCAGGTGGAATGGACTCGTCAACCTTGTGCTACTACTTGCGAGCACGAGGAGATCTCGCCGGCGTAGTGTCAGTGGATTACGGTCAGCGGCACCGCAAGGAACTCAAATGCGCTGAACAAATTGCGCAAAATTTAGAAGTGCCTTGGACGCTAATTGACTTGACTGCGCTTGGCAGTTTGCTCACAGGTTCAGCGCTCACAGATGACGTGGACGTACCCCACGGGCATTATGCAGCAGACAACATGAAAGTCACTGTGGTTCCTAACCGAAACATGATTCTCCTTGCTGCGGCAGGTGGCGTAGCAGTAGCGCGAGGAGCGTCGAAAGTAGCTACGGCAGTTCACGCTGGCGATCATTTCGTTTATCCGGACTGTAGGCCAGAGTTCGTTGACGCTATGTCTGCGACATTGAAAGTAGCGACAGCAGGCTTTGGCGATGTTGAGGTAGAAGCGCCGTTCGTGCATCGCACCAAAGCTGAAATTGCAGCTACAGGCGAGGCGTTGATGGTTCCGTGGGAACAAACTTGGACCTGTTATGAAGGGGGCGAAATTCACTGTGGGCGCTGCGCTACTTGCGTGGAACGAATTGAAGCGTTTGATCTTGCAAGCGTCAACGACCCAACAGAATACGCTGACACTGAGTATTGGAGGACAGTTGTATGACGTTTCAGGTCACGAAACGCCTAGGCGGTTATCCGTGCGCTCATCGTCAGTGGAAAGATCTAGGACACTGTAGTTTCCTTCACGGATACGACAGATGGATTGAACTGACGTGGGAAGGAGAGCGCGACAACCGGGGCTGGGTAATCGACTTCGGTGGCCTTAAACAAATCAAAGACCACTTTGAATATATGTACGACCACACCGTCCTTATTGCGCCGGATGATCCTTTCTTGGGGCAGTTTCAAGAGCTTGACGAATTCGATGTCGTTGACTTGCGTGTAGTAGATCCGTCAATGGAAGGCATGGCGTTCGCTGTTGCGCAGTACGTTGACGATTGGACACACGAAGCGCACCGAAACGCAGAACTTGTTGAGGTTAAGTGCTGGGAGAACGAGAAGAATGCCGCAGCTTGGCAACGCTAATAGGGCTGAATTAGGGGATATCAGCACCAACGAGCAATCCTGCGAACGCCTCACAGCGCTTCTCATGCGGAGCTTTTGATGGTTCAAACCAATACTTTGGACAAAGTTGTCGGATACATGGCCGCCGTGTGCTCAGAGCCGTTCACGTTTGACGGCGTGTCTTATGTCCCCAAACGGCTGCGTGTCTCCCCTGACCTAGTGCGTGGATATACCTGTCCAGTGAATTGTGGGGCTTGCTGCCAGAAATTTTCGCTGGACTACATCCCTGCGGAACGAGTCCCAGACCAGTTGCAGCTACGCGCCCGAACGATTGAAGTAAACGGCAAACCTAAAGCCGTGTTTTCAGATCTCCAAACAAGCAACAACAGTCGATCCTGCAAGCATTTGGACAAGCGTGACGGGCGCTGCAACATACACGGAGACCATCCGTTCTCTTGTGACTTTGAGTTGTTGCGTTTCCATACGTTTACCGAAGATGACAAAGCCAATCAGTTCTCCACGCGGCTGTTCGGTAGGAAATGGGCGATGTTGCGTATAGACGGAGACCGCGGCGCGCTATGCGAAATCACTGAAATAGATGAACGCACTGTCAAAGACACTGTGCGCAAACTAAGGCGATTGGCTACGTGGTGTGAGTATTTCGGAGTGGCCCACAAGGTCAACGACATAATCGAATGGGCACAAGATCCAGAAGCAAGATTGGAGCCGCTGTTCATATGAGTGACGAACTGATGGTGTCAGAAATATTTGGGCCAACTATTCAAGGCGAAGGCCCCTACGCAGGGCATACAGCGATCTTTTTGAGGCTCGGGCGCTGCAACCTTGACTGCCGCTGGTGCGATACGCCCTACACGTGGGACTGGCAAGGCAAGAACGGCGTTTCATACGACCCTAAAGTTGAGTTGACTCGAATGTCTGTGGAACAAGTAAACCGCAAACTGGTGAACTTGAAAAACAAACGAGGATTCAGAAACAAACGAAAAATGTGGAAACCACGTTTGGTTGTTAGCGGAGGTGAACCGCTGCTACAAGCAAAAGCCCTCACAGCGCTGCTCGAATCTTTGGAACCTGAATTTGGCAACAGATGGGACGACTGGAGCGGCTACGACATTGAAACAAACGGCACCCGACCGCCATTAGAAACTGACCTGAAAATCACGTACGTCATTTCACCCAAGCTCTCCAACTCAGGCGTGCAATGGAAAGAGGAATGGACAACGAACCTTCAACAGTACGCAGTCCTGTCGCACAGAGGCGAGGCGTTCTACAAATTCGTCATTGACTCAGAAGCAAGCGCCAAAGAAGCACGCATCATTGAAAGCAGAACACGCTGGAACACTGAAGCAACATATTTCATGCCAGAAGGAAGAACGGCTGAAGAACTGGACGCCAACTCAGCTATTTGTTATGAATCGACGTACACAACTGACACCAAATACAGCGACCGGTTACATATCCGGCTATGGGGAGATAGGAGAGGCGTATGAGCGACGGAGGTAAACCGGACGCGTCAGACATCTGGGAACGGTACCAACGAGTAGAAATGGTGCTCATAGAACAGGGAGCACTAGAAGAACACGCACAACAAGCAGTCGTGACACTCCTAGAACACATAGGCGAAGATCCCGGCCGCAACGGACTCAAAGATACGCCACGGAGAGTAGTCAAAGCGCTACTCGAAATGACCAGAGGGTACCAAGCAGACGTCGCAACCATCCTCGGAGTCACATTTGACGTCACATTTGACGAAATGGTCGTCTTAACAGACATTCCATTCAACTCACTATGCGAACATCACATGCTGCCGTTCACCGGAACAGCCACTGTTGGCTACATACCCGGACCAGCAGGGGGCGTCGTAGGCATCTCCAAACTCGCCAGACTCGTAGAAGCCCACGCACAACGCCTCCAAATACAAGAACGCATGACAGACGACATAGCCAAAGACCTCAACCACTACCTGTACCCCAAAGGAGTAGGCGTAGTCATACAAGCCCACCACCAGTGCATGTCCTGTCGCGGCGTCCGATTACCCAACACCACAATGATCACCAGCGCACTAACAGGCGCAATGAAAGACGAACCAGAAGCCCGAGCCGAGTTCCTTGCTTTCACTCGTTAGCTCTTGACACTAGGCTCTTGACACATGGCAGGAACGCAACAACCCACACCAGAAGTCGCAGAACGGTACCGCCGTGTCGTGCAGCTACGCTCCGTGGGCTTAACTTTCGATGAAATAGCGAGTCGCGTTGGCTATGAATCTCGGCAAGCTGCACACCACGCCTATAAAGCTGCACTCAAATGGTGGGGGCGACCTGCCGTAGATGAAGCGCAGCAGCTAGAGGACGAGCGTTTGGACTTGTTGTTGCGTACTGCGTTGGAGCGTTTAGATACAGCAAGGCAGCGTGACGAAGTAAACACCAACGAAGTTCTGTCCATTGTGAATACGTTGCTGAATATCAGTAAGCGGCGGGCAGGGTTACTCGGATTGGATGCGCCACGGCAGGTAGAGCTTGCCGGCGCTGGAGGTGGGGCGTTACAAACGGACGTAGGCGAGTTGTTACGTGAACGGATCTTCGCTGTTCAAGGAACACAGCAGCCAAGCTCCAACGGGCAACATATCTTGAATGGACATGAAGATGGCAACGGCGAGTCAGCTATCTCCGATTGAAGCGCTACGCCACATGGGGCCGGAGGTTGGTGGCCCTTTGCTGGACGCTATGTCTCCAGAGGAGCAAGAGGCGCTCATGTGGTCGTGGTCTGCGTGGAAGCGACCCAATCAGACAATGCCGCAAACTGATTGGCGTGTCTGGATAATTCTTGCTGGGCGTGGATTCGGCAAGACTAGAACAGGAGCGGAAACAGTACGCCTACTTGTTGACCAGAACGCAGCGCACCACATCGCATTAGTCGGCCCCACTGCTGGAGACGTGCGTGACACAATGATTGAAGGTGAGTCGGGCTTGCTGTCGATCTATCCGCCCAGCCAGCGCCCTCGCTATGAGCCTTCTAAACGTCGTATCACATTTCATAACGGAGCGATGGCTACAGCGTTCTCAGCAGACGAACCTGACAGGCTGCGCGGTCCCAACCACGACCTTGCTTGGGCGGACGAGTTAGCTGCGTGGCGTTACCCCGAAGCGTGGGATATGTTGATGTTTGGTTTACGCATTGGAGCGTTTCCACGAGCAATCGTGACAACAACGCCACGTCCTACGCCTCTAATACGAAGGCTGGTAGGCGTAGAGGACGGCACTGTCGAGATAACTAAAGGATCCACGTTCGACAATCAAGCAAACCTCGCTCAATCGTTCCTAGACGAAGTGACGAAGCGATACGAAGGCACACGGCTAGGCCGTCAAGAGCTATACGCCGAGATCCTTGACGACGTAGATGGCGCGCTATGGAACCGAGACCAGCTAGAGGACAACCGCGTCACAGACCACCCACCGCTGCAACGCATAGTGGTCGCCATTGACCCTGCTGCTGGCTCCAAAGTAGATAACGCAGAAACAGGCATCGTTGTCGTAGGGCTAGGAGAAGATGGCAAAGGCTACGTGCTGGACGACGTGTCGCTGCGTGGCACTCCGAACGATTGGAGCAGGGCAGCTATCTCGGCCTACCACGCTTACAAGGCGGACCGTATTGTTGCGGAAGCCAACCAAGGGGGCGACATGGTGTCCCACACGCTGCGCACTGTAGACAAGGACGTTCCGATCAAGATGGTTCACGCAAGCAGAGGCAAGCGCACCAGAGCGGAGCCGATTGCTGCACTGTACGAGCAGGGGCGTATTCACCATTTGGGTTTCCACGCTGAATTGGAGGACCAGTTGTGCTCTTGGGTACCCGACCACGCACTGTCTCCAGATCGGCTTGACGCTCTCGTGTGGGGCTTGACTGAGATTATGGTCACCGGGGAGACCCCAGCGGTCGTGCCTGTGTCGATGACGTCGCCGTCGCAGTGGCGCTTGTAAACAGTCCTCCTTGTTAAGAAGGTCGGCTATTTGACGCGGAGGGAATTTAGGTTTCAACCATTAGCTGATTGCCTGTCTCAGCTACCGTTTATTTTCGTTGGGGAACATAAGCGAGTGGTAGTCAACGTGCGAGAGAGCGCTTCTCGTGCGGTGTGTTTCCAGCATGGAAGCCCTATTCCAGCGTGGATTGCAGCTAATACGCAGAATCCAGCATGAAACCACCGCACCCAGCATGGATGCCAATGGGAGCGCTGGAAACCGCAGAAATCACCGCAACCCATGTGGGATCCGCTGATCGTGGTGGTAATTAGCGAGATGCCATGAACTTGGCATGATTGCGCTATGGGAACACGTATTTGGCTGAAACCGCTGGCTTTAGGTTTCAACCGCTCAAACACAGGTTTCAACCGCTAGTGGCGATAATGCCAGAAACTAGGCATTTGGTGGCTGCCATCGGATCCCATGCGACACCACCGCACCATAGTGGAATGCCTATGGTGTTGGTGATTTTTGCAGTTACCACTGGAACCACCGCTATGTCTGGTGGTAGCGGCGGTAATGCGTGAATTCACCGTTACCACCAATGGTTATCGCAATCACCGGTGGTAACGGGCGAAACGCGCAAATTCAGCGAAACCACCGTGGGTAGCTGCAACCGCCGTGGGTTGCGTTGGGGAGCGCTCTCGCAACAAATTCCACGAAATAGTTGCAAGGGGTACCCATACGGGCTTATCGTGTCTGTTGACAGCAACAAGCCAAGGAGGCATTTACGTCATGAAAGCATTAACCAAAGACATCCGAGCCAAGCTCATAAAGAACAGGGAGCTAATGGCCGACCCAAATTACGACAACAACGGCGAGACCAAGCCAGTCGTGAAACTGTTTGTATGCGTAGGGGGCAACGCTACGTGGCTCCTAAGCGACATGGACGAAGATGGCTTGGCGTTCGGACTATGCGACCTCGGGTTAGGGTTCCCTGAACTCGGCTACGTGGACGTCAACGAATTAGAAGCAGAACTAGGGTGGAGGCTTGAGCGTGACATGCACTGGACCGCAACCAAGTCACTCCGAGACTACGCACAGGACGCCTACGCAGCAGGGAGAGTGGTAGCCTAACTTTCACAACCAGAAGCACCGGAAGGACCGCCCTGCTGCAAAGGGGGCGGTTCTTTCGCGTATGAGCTAGGATGAACGAAACAACTGGATTGGCTCCGCTGACTTGAATCGCGTTGCAGCCATCAGGAGGATCTAATGACACAACTAGCTGAAACTCTCAGCCGAATAGCAAACCAAGCCGACTCAGCAGCAGCAGAAGCTCACGGTTCAGCAGTCCACGGCACGCCAGCCAGATATTGCGAAGCGCTCGGACGCACAATCGAAGATCTACTGACCGAGATACGGTCCAAGCTCTCAATCAAGGAGTTGTCGAACCCAAAGGAACCGTAAAGTGCAGCGCAACCGTCGCCGTGTTTCGTAATTTCTCCACACCAGTGGCAAGGAACGCTCATGTGGTGATGCTACTCTGAAGGAGCAGCAGTGACCTCAGTGTCCGGAACGGGAGCGATCCAGTGACGGACGACAATGACTTGGCAGCCAAAGTAAGAGCACTGGCCGACGAAATTGAGGGAAGTGCTGCGTCAGTCACGCAGCGTGCACAGGCAGCAGTAGACAAGGCCGAAGAAGCTGTATCAAAGTTCAAGGCGACGCTTCAGTCGATCATGGACAACATAGCGTGGATAGCTGGCCTGCCAGCCGTCCTCGGCGGAGGCTTTGGATTCTTGAAATCCAATGCAGACGAAGCAGCAAGCACTGACTGGCAAATAGAACAACTAACTGAACGCGTCGCCGAGTTGGAGTCGTCGAACAATTTGCTTGGCGGCGATACGAAAAACTTTTCACTTAACCTGAGCGACGCTCCGGGCGGCAGCATGACCGCAGCACTGGTTTTCGTAGTCCTTGGCGTGTGCATTGTCGGGGCTTTATGGTGGCAACAACGAAGAAGGCGGCGATAGGCCGTGCAGCTAGCGCCCTTCTAGGCGCAGCGTTACTGATAGCAGGGTGCAGTGGCGGCGAACCTGCGCGCTCGGAAGCAAGCGGCCCACAGCTAACAGCGCAACCTATAACCGTGGACACTACGCCTCCAGTTGAGACAGGGCTGGAAGTCAGCCAAGTAGTCACCCTCGATTATGTGCCAAACGACGACGGGTTTGGGTTTGCGAACTACGGAGGCGGCAACGCTCCAGCAGCACTAACAGTCAATCTGGCTCGGAGGCTGTACGGAGATGAACAGGCGTGCGCTTCAGTCAACGACGCTGGAGAATGCACACCACAGCCCGTCATCTTGCAGCTAATTGAGCAAGCTAACCGGGCTATGGCTGGAGGCTTGTGCGAAGGGTTTGCTGTCCTTTCCTTACGTTTATATCAAGAGGGTGCGACAGCGAGCTTGTTAGGGCAGGAGGCGATTGTTGCTGCGTTGGAGCAGGGCGACCCTCGTGTTGCTGCGGAGTTAGCGTTTTGGTTTGTTACTCAGTTCGCTTCCGAGACCCAAGCGGCTGCGGCGTTCTATCGTGAACAAACTCCATCCGAGATTGTTGCCACGCTTGCCGACGATTTTGCTAATCCGCTGACAAGCGCTGGCTATACGCTTGGCTTGTATTCGGCAGAAGGTGGACACGCTGTGACTCCTTACGCTGTGGAAGCTATTGAAAACGGTAGCCGGATCTACATTTACGATTCCAACTGGCCAACAGAAACTCGTTGGATTGACGTTGTGGAGAACGTGTGGACCTATGCGTTAGCTGCAACCAATCCAAGCGAAGCAGCGTCAGCGTGGACGGGTAGCACAGGCACGTTGGAACTAACTCCGATGGCGTCACGCCAACCGCCGTTCTCCTGTGCATTCTGTCCACAGCCTGATGGCACCAAGTCAATGACGTTGCTTACTGCTGCTGGATCTTCTGACAGTCAGCTTGCGTTGCAAGTAGTTGACGACGAAGGCAGGAGGCTTGGTGTATTCGATGGTCAGTTAGTCAATGAGATACCCGGAGCCGTTTACCGCTACATAGCGACGTCCAATAGCTCGGATCCTGTGCTGGTGCTGCTCCCTCCTTCAGTGGAAAGCTACACCGCGGACGTAGAAACACTAGATGACAGCACTGACGGCGCGGTGTCGTTGTTTGTTGCGCAAGATGGGGCCGCAGCGCGTGTGGAAACAACAATCGCTGACGTGACAGACGACGCAGATGACGAGCCAGTGTTAGCTGTAACAGAGGACGAAGGCTACGAGATCAACGACCTTGACGAGGCTGCTGTAGACATAGCTGACCAAAGCGTCGCTGTGAGCGTAGTGCTGCAAGACGATCAGGAGCTTGCGTTCCAATTTACTGCACCTCCGCCGCCCCCACTCCGCACAGAAGCGCCTGAGAGCGGCGCAGAATTACCCAATGGTGTAGATACCCCAGAGGCCTCAGAACCTGCGACAGCGCCTCATATCGTGCTTACAATCGCCACTGACGCTGGGGAAACCGTGGCAGAAGTGGAAATAGAGGTCGAAAGCGCAGAAACAGCACCAGAAGAAATTGTCGTTGAGATTGACGAGGAGGGCGAAGTTGAACTGGTTGTGGAAGAAATTGAAGCGCGGCCTGCATCGGTGGTGGCTGAGTTACGAGAGTTGGTGGCAGAACGACTAGAAGGGGAGCCGGAAGATGACCCTTGGTTCGAAGAAGCAGGCGACGAAGAAGGCGAACCGTTCATCCTTGATCTTGAAGACGACTTCTGGGACGAAGAAGTGTGGGAAGATGACTGGCACGAAGAAGATAGCGACTGGGTGTGGGTCGAATCAGAGGACTTCGTTGAGTGGGTAGAGGACGAGGGTGAAGGTGGCTTTGTTGCAGCGTTAGTGGACGACGAATTCATTGCCCAGATCGAAGAAATAGTTGAGCGGACTGAAGAACTAATAGAGGAACTACCAGACCGCATCGAAGGAGAATGGGGTGAAGAAGGTTGGGCTGTTGAGGTCGAAATTGTCGAAGTAGCTGAGGAGCTACTCCTTGGGCTTGCCCCCGTAGAAGATCCACCCAATCCAATCGAACAAGGGTTCGCCCCACCAGAGGATGAACCGGCGGATGGGGTTACGCATAACGACATCCTAGATCCTTTGCCAGACATAACGATGCCAGATTGGGATTGGGGAGACGACGTGGACGACGGAATCTGGCTCGATATCCCTGACATTACGTTGCCTGAATGGGACACTGACGACGACGATATCTGGTTCCCAGATGACGACGCAGATGACCCTGATTGGCTTGACGACGAGGATTGGCCAAATGCACCTGACACCGAACAAGGTGATTCCGACGACGCTGACGACGATGAAGCTGACGACCAGAGTGAAGATGATGGTGATGAATCGGATACAGAAACGACGTTGGGAGAAGGCGAGGAGCAAGAGGAATCACCCAGCGCGTTGGATTCCATTGACGAATTACTTGACGGAGAATCCGGACCAGAAACACCTGAAGGGCTAGTAATCCCCGACGATCCGCCGCCACAGCCCTCGTGGAGCGGCGATTCATATTCCACTTGGGAGGATCTTGCTGACCAAACCTCTACTGCAACTAATACAACAACAACAACCAATGTCACGTCCACGCTTGGATTCAATTCCAACGATGGTTACTGGTACCAGCAGGTAACAACAGCAACTACCGTCACAGAAACAGAAACGGTCAGCACAATCTCCAGCCAGCGCTACCGTACAGATGAGTGGTGGTGCTATGACGACGGATACGGGCAGGGAAGTTGCGGCGGCGGCACCTACTACGGCGAAACTATTTCAACAACCACAGTCGCTGACCCAACAGTAGTCAGCACTAACACCACAGAAGTCGTCACAACGATCCCAGCAAATTGCTCGCAAGGAGGCTGGACTGGGTTTGGTGACTGGTGCATTGTCGGCAACTGGAACACTGGTTTTCCAAACAA
>CEUI01000077.1_pt1 | contig 14743 bp, 16 predicted proteins | sample 531411 | NCBI WGS metagenome assembly CEUI01 (sample SAMEA2622841, study PRJEB7988) | marine metagenome | isolation source: saline water (ENVO:00002010), including
TACAAACTGATACAGGTTCTATTTGGACACAAGGTGGATAGTCATCATGTATTTTTAATACAGGATACAAATTGTATTTATACCTATAAACTAAATACCTAAATAATTCCCAATCGTGTATACTTTCAAATTCTACTAATTCATGGCCAGATAAAACATACTGATCATTCTCTAATTTTTTACCTTCTAATTTATTACGATACCCATCAGTAATCTTTGAAACCAACACTTTATGTTTATCCGATAAATCCTTATAAAACGAAGTATTGGTCATTCTTAATATTCTATTATATACAGCAGTATCTTCCTTTGTAAATGCAGAAATACCAATGTTATCTGGATTAAATCCTTTCTGCTTTATTTTAGGTCTAACTGTAATTAATGAACTTTTCATTTCTTAAACTTACTTACTGCCCAATGATAGGCCCTTGTTTGTCCTTCAATTGTCATCCCACCAATATGTGGTGTTATAACTACATTATTATTTGGATTGATTGAAAACTCAACCAATTTACTATTCTGTATATCACCGAACTCATCTTTAATCACATCCGTTCCGTAACCTTTCAAATGTCCAACCTTGATTGATTCAATAATTGCTTCTTCATCAACCAATTCACCTCTTGCCGTATTTATCAAATAACTTCCTTCTTTCATATAAGATAAAAATTCTTCATCTACCATACCACGAGTTTCATCAGTAACATGAGTATGTAAAAAAATCACATCTGACTCTTCTAATAAAGTATTTAACTCTACTTTCTTTTCACACGGATCTATCTCAGACACATAAGGATCATTTATTAAAACTTCACCCGTTCCCCAACCATCAAATAACCGACACATAATTTTACCAAGTCTACCATACCCAATCACTCCAATAGTTTTACCTTTAATTTGGTGTCCAACATATGGTTCGTAATCCCAATTACCATCCCTTACTGAATGGAAAGACTTTGGTATATTTCTCATCAACGACATCATCAAACCAAATGCTAATTCTGATGTTGATGGTAGGTCATTTATTAATGCATAATCATCCTTTAGTGACCACACATCTATTTTATTCTTTTTACAATAATCTAAATCTATATGATTAAGTCCTGTTGACACGGTGTTTATAACATCCAAAAAACCAAATTGTAAAACTTCTTTATCCAATATAAAATTTTGTTTATTTGGGTTCGTAAATAAATATCTAGCACCACTCTCATCTAACAATTTTTTTAGCTTTTGTTTAGTAATATTTGGCTCATAAATAAATTCGTTATCACGGGCGGCCAGGGCCTCGTGGACACCTTCAAGATGGTCAATCGGTGTGATACAAAGTATCCTGTTCATACTAATAATCTAGCCAACTCTAAATCAATAGGTTCATCAATATTAATTGTTCGTTCTTCTGGCATAACATAAGCTACCGTGTTCTTATCATATCTTGTCTCGTGTGTATGTAAATGATTCCAAGTCATAGCATAAATAGAACCATTTCTAATATATGCTGGTGGATTCAAGTCTTGTCGTCTTGTCTCTGGTGTTTCAGGATATACATCTTCCATCCTACCTTCATCATCTAAAAATTTTATTCTTGATGGGTGATAATCCCACACCCTAACTACTGAACAAACGGTATCTGCTTCTAACTCATCTATCTTTTCTATAACTCCATCAATATCTTCTGAAGTCTTTAATGGATTGGTGCACATAATTTCAACTACATAATGTGGTTTATTCATAACACTCAAAACTTCTAACAAACCATCTGATGATTTTTGTGTATCATCTACTGGTTTCCTATCAAAATAAGTTTGGTCTAATTCCCTGCACAAATACTTAATACTATTATCATCTGTACTAACAATATAGTTATCAATGTATTTACTTTTCTTTACCTCATCGATAGTGTATTGTATAAGTGGTTTACCATTTATATCTTTTATATTTTTCTTTGGAACTCGTTTAGAACCACCTCTGGCCAATGTTATTCCAAGTACTGATTTTCCGTTAATCATTTAAAATCCCCATAATATTTTTAACATACCTTTCAGTAGAAGTGAAATCCAATCCACCCTCTATTGTATTTTTTATAAAGGACTCATCCCTACCAAGAGATATTTCCTTTTCAACTCTATCCAATATATTATCTTTTCCCAGTTCTATTAATCCACGATAATCTTGAAAATTACCAACAATACCAGCACCATTAATTAATATCGTTGGAATACCTTTTTGTATTGGCTTAAATGCAAATGTAGATGGTGCTGAAATAACCAAAGATGAACCACAAATCAATTGATTGTTATCTGGAAAATCCATTATGACTTCATAATCCAATTCCTTTGGAACAATAGTTTTTAAATAATCAAAATCCTTTTTTGGGTATGGATGTGCAGCTCTACCCTTTAATTTGAATACAACTTTTTTATTATACTTCTTTTGTAACTCTACTAATTTAGCATTCTTTATAAAATCTTCATCAACTAACACTCTATAAAACTCAGGTACACTACCTTTCCACATATAACCATGTGGATATTTTATAGTAATATCTCTCATATGACCTAAAAAGTTTACAATAACCAATATAAAATCGTCAGTTCTATCATAATATTTTAAATCATCATTTGATGGAATTCCCCCTGCAAGAATATAATCATTTGGATTATAAGAATCTCTTTCCTTTACTCCAAAAACTGAAGCATAATTAAATGTCTTTTGGTGAAATTTTTGAATATGACTTTTATCAAGATAACCATCTAATGCACTCCACCAGTTTCCGTGTACATTTCCAACCATTGGTATTCTATCCTTTACTTGGTCATAAATATACCATACTCCATGTCTATCTCTGTCATCATCAAAAATAATTAAATCATACTCATCAACATCTAAATTTTTAATCTCTGTACAAGGATATGCATTCTTTGCACCATATTCTTCAATTGACTGACGACCACCATCTATTATTTTGTCAAAATATTTATCATACTCTTTATGAAATTTTATCCTTGGATCTTCAGTACCATACCATTTTAATTCTTTACTCATCTCATTAATTTGCAGTAAATCAATATCTACGAATTTATGTAATTCTGGTATTATAGGATAAATCCTTTCTCCTACTCTGAAAATTGTTGCTATTAATAATACTTTCTTTCTCATATATCAAAACTCTTCAAAGGTCCATTTATAGGATCGTGATGATAAAAATCCCAAATTAAAGTTCCCTTGTAATGTTCCTTAACTGATTCAAATGTATCTCTATCTTGATAATCAAATCCCCACCTATCTTTCCAAATATCTAAATGTCCCCACTTTCCATAAAAATATTCCCTAACTTCATCTTCACCACCTTGAACTTCAACTGGTTCTCCATCTTTACTTATATTATAAGTTTGGTCTTTGTCTCCTTTACCAGGGGATGACCTCGGTACTCCAAATTTAGGCTTTAACCATTGGTCGTGTGCAAAAGCGAATTGGGGCATACACAAATTATAAACATTATTATAAGAAAACTGATAGCAAATGTCATCCCATGCATGAAAAAAATGAAAATCATCTGATGGTTCTATATATTTTTTATATTGACTAATATTAAATAATCCCACATCCCATTTTATAGATTCAACTGCAAATGGTTTCCTAAAACTATCACCCTTTTCTATTTGTGCCCTACTATCTCCGTGTCCAGAACACCTATAATATGCACCACCTATCTGAAGTGGGGATCTGCACAAATGTCCAAGAAAATTATTATCGTAATCCCAACCATTCATTTCCGAAGTATTATGTAATACATTAAATCCTATAACTCCAAACTCATTCCATTTTGGGTCTTGTAAACAATTATTTAAATGTTTAAAGAATTGTTTATTCTTGGGATAACAATCATGTGCAAACCATAATACCCATTCTATACCTTTACTTTCGTAATACTCACATGCAGTTAAAAAATTCCATTGCATACCTCTTTTTTCTCTATCCATATAAGTAATATTATTCTTCTCACAAAATTCCTTACCTACAATCTTATTCTCTTCAGTAGAATCCTCATCAATATTTAATATTTCAAATCCCTCTGTATCAACTATATCAATCCAATTATCAAATAAATTGTAATTATTTCTACTTGTAAATAATAAACCTACTTTATTCATGACCTATTATTCCTTCAAATGTTTTATCTTTATGTAAATTAATAAAAAATCTTTTAAATACATCCACCACATGCTGTCTTGCCTCTTGATTAATATGTGGATGAGAACCTATAAAAAAACTATTATCAGTAATATAATTAGCATTTTTCAAATCACCCTGTACCTCAAACTTTTGACCTTTCATAAAAGGCTGTTTTGATAAATTACCAGCCATTACTGCTCTTGTATCTATCCCATTATCTTCTAAATAATTAATCATGGTTCTTCTATCAAGACCAACACCTTCTTTAATTGTTATAATATAACCATAAAATGTGTGTACCCCCCCTTCAGGAGTATAAGGTAACTGTAAATAAGTATCATACTTGCTCAGGTGATTCGTATAAAAATTAGCAATTTCATTTCTCTGTCTATTTAAATCATCTAACTTTTTAACTTGTGGTATACCCAATGATGCATATACATCAGTCATTCTCAAATTATATCCCACGAGTTCAAATGCATATCTTTCATCAAAATCCGTTAGTTCATCAGTAGAATAATAAAATCTTGATTTACTTTTATCATATTCTTTCAACCTACCAAATTCTCTCATTGATTGTAATAAACTATACAACTCTTCATCATCTGTCATAACCATCCCACCTTCTCCTGTGGTAATATTATGTGCTACAAAAAAACTAAATGTAGATAAAGTTCCAAACGAACCCATCTTCTTACCATTCCAAGACGCTCCATGTGCTTCACAACAGTCCTCTAATACTGGTAAATTATGTTTATTTGCTATATCCATAACACTTTCCATATCAATAGGACAAGCCAAAGTGGGAACTGGCATTATCAATCCCGTGTTCTCATTTATAGCATTTTCTATTTCCTTAATACTAATATTATAAGTATCCATATCTACATCAACAAATCTTGGAACTAAACCTAATTGAAGGATTGGCATCACAACTGTAGCAAATGTAGTTGCTGGTAAAATAACTTCTGAACCTTCTTTTACTTTACCAGATTTAATTAATACAGATAATGCAAGTAAATTTGCTGACGATCCTGAATTACAGGCTACACCAAATCGTGTTCCTATATATTCTGAATATAACCTTTCAAATTCTTCTACCTTTGGCCCCTGTGATAATCGTAAATCTAATAGAGTACCAATAGCACCTCTCATTTCCTCATCTGAATAACAGGGGTATCCAACCGAAATCCTATCAGTTTTTGAATTAAAAGGTTTGGGTTTAAATTTTTCCTTACAATATTCTGATACTAAATCTAATACTTTTTCTTTCATATTTAACTCTCTTTTGGGTAATACCAGTTATTATTATCAACATACCAATTGTATGTCCTTTCCAATCCTTCTTTGGTTGGATAAATAACATCATATCCTAACCCTCTAAGTTTATCTATATTAGGACATCTTCTCTTTACACTACCCTCTGGTGCAGGTAATATTTCAAAATTAGGTTCTTTTCCTGCTATTTCAAATAACATTTTTGCCAAATCCATAATTGTAATTTCTTCTTTATCATTACCAACATGATAAGTTTCTCCATTAGTCTTATCAGACTCCTGTATCATAACTAAAGATTTTATCACGTTGTCTATGTAACAAAAAGACCGAGTTTCATCTCCACCATAAATTTTAAATGGTGTTTCTTTTTTTATTATTCTGTCTACAAACTGAGGAATTACATGCTCAAATCCCATTCTTGGCCCGAAAAAATTATGTGGTCTAACAATGGAAAAATTATCAAAGTCATACTGACTCTTATAACTATTTAATGCCACCTCACTTGCCAATTTACCTGTTCCATAACTCCATCTTACATTTGAAACATCATCAACTGAAAGTGGTATATTTTCAGGTGTTGGGATTGGAAAATCATCTTTCATCATTCTCATTGTTCCAGCGTATGCTTCACAACTACTTGTATATAAAACCTTACCCTTGTTTTGTTTTACCACCCAATCTAAAACATTTAATGTTCCAATAATTCCAACTTTAAAAACATCAACAGGATGATTGTAAAAATTAGATGTTCCATTTATAGCGGCCAAATGGTAAATATCATCATAATAATTCTTTGGTAACTCATCAAAAAGCTGTGTAGTTGTAATATCACCCGTTATCGGTTTACAATTCTCGTTTTCAATAACTTCTAAAAATTCATCATCATTATTAGGTCTTGCAAAATTATCAATAATAGTAACTTCATATCCTCTATCCAATAAATATTTAGATAAATGAAGTCCAACAAATCCCGCTCCTCCTGTAATTAAAACTTTTCTCATATTTCCTTTCTCATCCCTTCTGGTACTTTTACAACGAATTTATCATTCTCTTGTATAATCGTTTCAAATAACTTTAAATCTAATCCTAACTTATCAACTAAATACTTCATTGCCCTTGTATCCTTTGGTAAACAAGTACCACCAAAACCACCATAATCTTTATTAACATTTAAATAATGTCCTTCTTGTATTCCATGAAGTAAAAAAGAATCTTTAACAACATCATAATTTGCACCCAATTCACCACAAATCTTATAAAATGTATTTGCAAATATAACTCTCATCGCTTTGTATGTATTAGAAAAATATTTAATCAATTCTGCCTCAATAATAGTAGATTTTATTTTATGTACTGGTAAACTACCATGACTTTCCTTTACTACATCATACACATCATCACTATCCGTACCAACTAACAACAAAGAATTATGATTTATAAAATCATCTTCTGCACATCGTTCTCTTAAAAATTCTGGAACAAAACACATAATAAGTCCTGTTTCTTCTCGTAATTTTTCTGTAGTACCTGCTTCTACTGTACTTTTTATTGCAACAATTCCGTTATAACCTAACTCCTTTAATTCTCTTACAACTTTCTGTACAATAGAAATATTACAAGAACCATCATCATTAGAATTTGTTGGTACACAAATATAACATATTTCAGTATCAAGAACATCTGATAATTTGGTATAAAGTTTAATATCATGTGGTATCACTTCGTGTCCAATCTTTTCAAACCCAACTCTAATTGCCGAACCAACTACTCCTAATCCTACTATTCCAATCTTCATCTATTTCCTCGCATTTTTATAATTTTCTGTAAACCAATTGACTGTTTTTTCAATACCATCTTCAATTGGTGTAAATTTTACATCTGGTAAATAAGACAATAATTTTGAATTATCAGATGGTTTTCTAAACTGACCATCTGGCTTATCTCTATCCCAAACAACATTACCTTTAAAATTGAATTTTTCTACTATCACATCTACCAAATCCTTTATAGATATTTCTTCTGATGTTGAAAATATAATCGGTTCTGGTTCATCATAGTTATCTAATGACCACTCCAACAATGATGCAACATCATCACAATAAATAAATTCTCTTAATGGTTTTCCACTTCCCCATATCGTAAAATCAGTATTATCTCTTTTTGCTAAATAACACTTATGTATCAACATAGGAACAACATGACCACATCCCAAATCAAAGTTATCATATGGTCCATAAATATTAGTAGGAATTACACAAATATAATTCACACCATATTGATCCCTATAACATTCTGTTTGTACATCCAACATTCTTTTAGAATATGCATATCCATAATTAGAAGTATGTGGTGCTCCCAAATGTATTTTTTTCTCCGTTAGTGGATACTCAACTTCATCAGGAAATATACAAGTGGATAAAAAAGAAACTAATTTATCAACTTTAACTAATCTAGCGGCCTCTAAAACATGACTATTCATCATTATATTATCATAATAATATTCACCTTTAGCTTTCATATTTCCACCAACTCCACCAACCCTCGCAGCACAATGAAGTACTTTCTTTGGCTTTACCCTTTCAAAATAATCTATGGTGGAATACCAATTTCTTAAATCACAATCTTTTGAAGATAATTTAATTCCATTTTTTACTGCTGAACCGACCATTCCAGATCCACCAGTTACCAATACATCACTCATTTTATTCTCCTTTTTCTTTTAGATATTCATCAAGATAAATATAATCATATGAACATCTCCCAGCAAACTTTTGAAGTCTACTATCTGGATATCTATTTAATAAACTTTCAACATCTTCATCCGTATAATTTCTTACTCTCCAAGTTATCCCCCATTTCTTAGAAAAATTATATTCACCTTCATCGTGAGATCTATGTGTTGTTCCCTTACCACTACCAATTCTTCCCTCAACTCTGAGTGGATGTTGGTATTTAACATAAGGAATCCAAATATTATCCATACCATTTAACATTGCTTCTAAATTAAAATCTTCATCTGCTAAAACAGACCAATTAGTTAATACCGTTAAAGGATGAAACTTTAATATATTTTTAAAACTTATTATATTTAACATATGAAATGTTGACCAAACAACACAAGTTCTTTTTGGCCAATCTAAATTATTAACATCTCCTGTATGACATTCCGTTTTTATTTTATCAGATCCTATCCTATCTACACTAATTCCCTCTCTAACAGAATTGGCCAATAACTTTCCTCTTTTCTGATATCCAATATTTGAAAATGTAGTCCATCCCAATTCATCTGGATTTATATCTTTGGTTTCTTCAAGATAGATATTATAAAAATCTTTCGTATCTATCTTCAAATCATCATGAGACATCATTAAAACTCTAAAATCATTCTTACAGTCATCAACGAAAGTATTAAAATTATCTGCCCAAGTACCATTAGATTCTTTTTCAACTAATTTAAATATTTTATCCCCAATTAAAGATTCATATACCGATTTTAAATCCTCAACATGAAAAGTATTACAAACAATATAATAAGAATAATCTTTTATTCCTATATTTTCTTCTATACTATTTATACAATCAATAATATTTTCTGATCTTGCACTAACATAGCAACTATCTATATATATAACTAATTCTTTCATACTATTAAATCCTCTATTATTTTTGATTTATCATCTATCCATATATCATATTGTGGTTTACCAATTCTGACATCATGATACAATACACCCCATTCGTCAAGTTGGTTTTTAGTTAAATCCAACCAATCTATCTTTGTAACTGTTCCTCTTGCAGTCCAATATATAATTGTATTACCTTCATCGTATAATCTATTTATTTTATATATTTGTTCATACTTTGGCTCTGAATTAGCATAATCTATACCATTAGTATTACAAATAGTTCCATCGATATCTACATAAATAATTTTCATTATAACCCCTTTGTTAAATAACCACCATCAATATATATATCCTGTCCTGTAATATATTCAGAAGCATCTGATAGTAAAAATATTATTGCTCCAACTAAATCTTTTGGTTCACCCCATCTTCCCAATATTGTTCTTTTCTCTATTTCTTCTCTGTTATTCTTCCAGCCCTTCTTAGTCATATTGGTCTTGATATATCCTGGTCCAACATTATTGACTCGTATGTTATATTTACCCAAATCAACCGCAAGAGATTTAGTTAATTGTTTTAATCCACCTTTCATAGTAACATAAGCAGGATTATTAGGAAACCCCAATTCAGAATTCAAACTCGTTATGTTGATAATTGAACCACCATTATTTTTCATATGTTTAGCAACTTTCCTTGATAGTTCATATGGTGCCTTTAAATTAACTTCATAAGTATCATCCCAGTCATCATCGGTATAATCAAATACATCATTTCCGTGAGTTACTCCTGCACAATTTACTAATCCATCTATTCTATTATCACATTGTAAAGCATTAGCAACTAACATATCAAGTTGTATTGGATTTCTAACATTATATTCTGGTAAATCCGCCCGAACTACCGTTGCTCCATATTCCTCTAAACCATCTGATATAACAGAACCATTACCACCATTCGCTCCTGTTACTATAATAACTTTATCTTTTAAAGAAAACATCATTTTAATTCTTCTACCAATTCTATCAATGTACCATCAAAATCTCTACAAAAACAAACTTTGGCACCACCATCAGGTGATACTCGTGGTTTCTCATTGAACTTTAATCCCAAATCTACTAACTCATCATATGTTTTATCTAAATCTTTAACCGTAACTGCAAAATGAGAAACACCAATCTTTGTTATATTTTCTTCAAAATTTTGATGATTATTTTCTGGATGAGATTTATACTCTAAAAGTTCAACCATTCCACCAACAAAATCTTTTAATTTAACAGTTCTAACTTTAATGTCTTTGATACCTGATAGTCCATCTATAAACTCACCCTGTTCTATCTCATCCCAAACTACTTTCAATCCAAAATAATCTCTATATAATTCAAGAGATTTTTCCATATCCGTAACTGTAATTCCTACATGCCTGACACTATACATTTTTAACTCCGTTATATATTAGGGCTCCACCACTCATATTCTCATTAACAATTTTTTCATATTCAAGTTCAACATTTTTATAAAAATTATTTATTTTATTTCTAAATTCATTATCATCAGCGGACAACACATCACCTACGAATGCAGTAACTCCTGATCCCATTGGATTGTTTGTCTGATACCAATGGACATGATTGAAAAATGAATAATCTAAAAAACTACTAACACTTCCACCAAACCCAACAGATTCACACAACTCTGTGATTGACTCTTCTGTAAAATAATTTACATGGGCCTTGTGATAATAAAATTCTTGATACTTATCACAATCATAATGAGTCAATAAAATATCATTATGATTAGGAACTGCTATTATCAACTGGCCACCAACCTTTAAAGAATCATAACATTTTTTAAGAAACTTTCCAGGTTCAAAATCATGTTCAACCACATCAAATGCCACCACGATATCAAAATAATTATCTTCTAATTCTACATCACCGAATACTGAATTGTGAACTATAACATTTGGATTTTTATATTTAACAAAATTAGAATCTTGTATGTTTGGTTCTACTATCTGACATTCATCTACTCCGTGATTATTAACTCTGGAAACAATACCGCCGTGTGCACAACCTATTTCTAAATATTTAGTATCACTCGTCAACTTATCCTTAAATAAGTTAAATTGTCTATCATTTAAATTTTTATATATACGAAAGTGTTCTTCAGATTCTTTTCTTTCGCCCTCACTATCCGCACTAAACTCATCTCTATATTGTTCTGAATAAAAATCTTCTTTAACCCAAAATTCTGAATCTAAAATTCCATGACCAGTAGGTTCGTGTACCCATAAAATTGAATCTCTACCATCTCTCAAAACTATCGGTTTTACATAAAAATCTTCTATATTATAGTAACCCAATCCAAGTTCATTTAAAAGTTTCTGATTCATACCTTCTCACCAACCACGACAAATTCATTAAAATCTCCACCAGTTTCAGAATTCCACCCATTCACTATCTCAATATTATCAAATCCACATTCACCCAACACACCAATAATTTCTTCATAAGAATAAATTCTTAATTGAACCTCACTTTTATCTATAAGTGGTGGTGGTTGATATTCTCCCCGTTTAATAAAAATCTTACTCTTTGTTAAAACTTTATTATTATATGTACAATCCCATAACAGGTATTGCCAAGGATCTGATTCGTCTAATTCATGCCACATTTTATACTCACCGTTGGAATTCATATTAGAAATTATATCTTCAAATCCACTTAATTCCAAAACAACTTTACCACCTTTATTTAAATTATCATAGACACTTTTTAATAGTATCCTATCTGCATTTTCTCTAATGGGTGCAAAAAATTGAAATGCCACATCAGAACAATAATACAAATCAAACTTACCATATTTACTATAATCAACTTCCAAACAATCATCATTTATATTTGTTACCTTATAGTATTTACCATCTTGTTTCCACTTCTCTGCAAATCTCCACCTTGATTGACTTACTTCAATACCAACTCCACTCTCTAACAATCCACTATCACTTAAACCATATAAAAATTTGGAATTACCAGAAGCAGTTTCTAAGACTTTTATACTACTATCAAATAATTCAGAAATAAAATTAATATTTTTCTGTACTTCTTCTAATTTACTCTTTCTATAACCATTAATATCTGAAATATTATTATATATTTCAAACCCATCATATGCTATTAAATTTTGATGTTTATTCATAACCTCTTATTGCCTCTCTTATAACACCCATAGATTCTACAATTGCAGATTCAGATATTGTGAGTGGTGGCCCTAATTTAACGGATTCTCGTTTTGTCCAAACAGGTAATACTCCGTTTTTAACACATCTTTCAGTTACATAATTTCCCACATCTCCATCCTTTACAATTATAGCAGAAACCATACCCCTTACATTTACAACATCAACACCATCCTCTTGTTCTAACTCCCTATTTAATCTCTCAAACAACTTAACTCTCTTTTGGAAATCCTTTTGAAATATATCATCAGTTAAAAATTTAAGGTTAGCCAATCCAGCCGCACAACATACAGCATTTCCAGCATGAGTACTACTTAAATTTGCATCAGAGTCTATATCAATTATTTCCTTTCTACTTAATACTGCAGATAGAGGTAAAGATGATGTTAAACCTTTACCAAGAGTTATAATATCTGGCTCATAATCACCATATGTCATATAACCATATAAAGTTCCCATTCTATAAAAACCAGACTGAACCTCATCAAAACAAAACAATATATTATTATCTCTACTAAGTTGATATAATTTATCTATATATTTTTGTGGATAAAACCAAGAACCCCAACCCTGATAAGTCTCTAAAAAGAATGCTGCTATCTCATCCAATGGTGGTAATTTTTCTATATCTAATTCTTCCCCATCTTTTGGAAAGGGTATAAACCATATATCTTCATCTTTTACATTACTCCAATCTGTACTCGATGATGTGCCCCCCATCAAATCTGAACCTAATACTCTACCGTGATAATTTCCCTCAAATGTAACAATATATCTTTTACGATTTTTCTTTGCCCATAATTTTATCAACCTATAGGATGCATCTGTGGCCTCACTACCAGAATTTAACAACACTACCTTATTGAAATGTGATGGTGAAATCTCCAATAGTTTTTCAATAAACTTAATTCGTATATCAGTATTATATTGATATCCAAAGGTCAACTCATCATCAACTTGATTTTTAATTGCCTGGTTTATTAGTGGATTAGAATGACCTGAATTAGTAACAAAAATACCAGATGTCAAATCTATCCATTTATTTCCCTTATCATCATATAGATTAAAGTCTTTAGCCTTATGCCATTTAACTGGCATCTCACATATGTTTGATGGTTCATATTTATGTTTTAATTTTTGATAAGATTCAATATCAAAATCAAAATCATGAATATGTCTATTTTTTGTACTAACCATATAGTGCTTCCAAAATTTTAAAATCATCCATAGTATCTACATCATAAGTGTAAGGTGTAACAAAAGATAACATTTTATTACCATGTAAATTATTATTCATAAAGTGTTTTGGTCTTATTATATCTACATATCCATTTGCGTTATACGACTTAGGAAGTTTTTGTCTTGGCCAGTTATAGTAATCTCCATCTAACTCATGGTCAAATAATCCAGACCAATACGGTCCTTCCTTTTTGAACGATTTATAGACTGTTTCTGGTGCTTCGTGTGCTGACCTCAACGAAGTACAAGTTGGATTTTCCCAAAAATATTCAATTGCATTATCTATAATATTACTATCAATCATTGGTGTAGTTGCCCTTAAATGTACAATATCATCATAAGATTGTAAATACTCTACGGCATGTCTCATTGCATCAATATCTAACGAATCATCTTGTGCAAATTCACTTGGTCTATCAATAACATTAGCACCATACTCTAATGCCACTTCCTTAATTTCATCATCATCGGTAGAAACATAAATATCTGATATATATTTAGTTTTTTTACTGGCAAGTATTGGATATCCAAGTAAAGGAATATTCTTTATTTTCTTTATATTCTTTCCAGGTACACCTTTACTACCACCTCTTGCGAGAATTACTGAAATTAATTTTGACATATATCATTTACTTTTCTTAATTTACTTGCAATTGGTTTTTCAGAATCATAAACAACCTTTTCTCCATCACCTAACATCAGCTCTATCTTACGAAGATTTACCAATAAATCATGTACACTTTCTATAGATGCTACTTGGTCTGAACCATACATTGTTCTATCCTTAGTAATATGAAACTCTAAACACTCCGAACCCAATGCTGTTGCTCCCATTAATGCCGCTAAACCATTATAGTGATTTGAAAACCCAACTTTTAGATGTGGATATTTATCCATTAATGTTGTAATATAATTCAAATTTATCTCATCTTCCTTTGTTGGATATGTACTCGTACACGCTAAAATATATTCAACATCATCAAGAATATCAACTGCTGCATCTACTTCTTCTTGAGTACACATTCCTACTGATAGTATAACTGGTCTACCAGAGTTGTTTAATGCCTCAAGAAAACCTCTATCAGTAGCCATAGCTGAAGCTACTTTGTGATATTTAACATCTAAATGTTCCTCTACTAATTCAAGACTAACCATATCCCAACAAGAAACTATAAAATCAAGTCCT
>CEUI01018894.1_pt1 | contig 14720 bp, 20 predicted proteins | sample 531411 | NCBI WGS metagenome assembly CEUI01 (sample SAMEA2622841, study PRJEB7988) | marine metagenome | isolation source: saline water (ENVO:00002010), including
CACCTCGCCCTGTAGCGCCTCCTCCTCGCACTCGACTGCCTCCAGGCCCTCTGGGTCCTCCATGTTGGCCGTCGCGTACACACGGGATCGTGGGGACGTCACAGCGTCTCCTGGTCGCGGGGTGATCGTTACGATCACATTCTCTGCTTGGTCATACCTGTCCATGTACGCAACCAGTGTCATTCTCTTGACTGTCTTCATTGGTCATAACCTCCCGTCTTGATGAGTGCGTAGTACCTGCCAGTGTCCGAGTCAAACTCGATTGACTTCGACGACGTGAGGTCCTTGATGGCGTCATCTCGCATGCGTCGGCCCATGTCCATCGTGTCCCTGATCAGCACCTCCTTGGTCACCCCAGTTGCCTTGGCATTGAGAACCAGTTTGTGGATGTCACTGACCGCCCTTCCAGCCTTGCTTGAGCTGACTCGGTGGCCTGACTCGCTGATCATCCTTGCCGTCGTAGCGTCAACCAGCTTGATAGCGAACCTGACGTCCTCGACCTCGATCTTGAAGTCATCATCTGGGTTGTTCCTTGAGCAGGCTGAGATCAGAGCCAGCTTGGCCACCTTCTCACCAGCCCTGGCCCAGATGCCGTTCACGCTCTCTGCCCTGGCTGTCCTGGCGGAACCCTCGGATAGATCCCGCATCATGCACCTGACTTCCTCTGCGTACCCCTCGTTGACCCGCATCGCCTCCTCGGTGTGCTGGATCACCTTCGCCTTGACATCGTCCACGACGCCAACCATGTCGCCTTCGTCGACAGTGTACTCGGCCCATGCCTTTAACCGATTGATCAGGCTCTGGCTTGGCTTCGCGTGCTGGTCGCTCTCTCGGTTCAGGCTTGGGTATGCCTCACTCACCTCGAACACGATCAGCCGAGCGATGAGCCCGTCAACCAGTGCGTCGGTGTCCATACTGTTCCACCAGCCACCGACTGTCGACGTGCCGTACACGGACACGTAGGGGTTTTTGATATCGACCGCTCGGTCGCCGTCAGCCAGCTCATCCATCCTCATGTTGCTGCCTGACGAGGTGAACAGCCGAAGCAGCGTGGGTGCGATCTTAGCCAGCCAGGGACTGCCCTTCGTCTTGTTGACAGCCATGAACTTGGCGACCTCGTCGATCTGGAACAGTGCCTCACGCTCGGACGCAACACGCACGAGCCCAGCGTCTGATCCTATTGAATCGGGGCAGCTCTTGGTGTCACCGAAGACCTCATTGCAGATGGCCTTGTTCACCTTCCTCGCGTGCTCCTTGCCAGACCCAGATGGTGCGAGCCCGATGCAGTACAGGTTGGCCCTGGTATCTCTATAGTCGGTAAATCGTCGACCGATCATCAGGGACATCAGCGAGATGGACGCAGCTAACGCCAGCTCTTGTTGCCAGAACATTGCGGTGTGACGATTGAACGCCATGACTTCACCGAGCAGGCCACCTGGGGAGAGGCAGTCGTCGGGGATGATTCCCTTACTCGCGTTGACCTCACTGGAAAGTGCCGAGAGAAACTCGTTGGGGTCTGTCTCGTCACTGATCCTGGCGTACTCACCAGTCATGCTCGGCAGCTCCCTGACTACCTCGTCGGACGGCTTGACCTCTCGTGCGGTACCGTTCTTTCCGCTGCTCCAGATAGCCTTGTCCATCTCGGCACGTGGAAGCGGAGACGGAAGGGACTCGTTCCATAGATGCATGTACGAGTATATCTGAGCGTCGGTCATTCTCTGACCGTCAGCCTCAAGAGAACGCAAGTGGCCAGCGATCTTGAACCCGCTGTTGTTCCTGCCTCCCTCGGTCTCCGACCCGCAGCTCTCGATGTATGACCGTGCCCTGAAGTCTAACTCGCTATCAGTGTCCTCGATGATCTTCGCCGTGCGTGACGCACTGAGCGACATGCTTCCCAGGTCACCCGCTGGCTGCGTACGCTCTGGTCGCTGCTGCTGCGTTCCGAAGTACTCGGAGCACATCCGAGTCACCACCTCCTGTCCGTCCCTTACGTCTGCCCAGTCACCGCCAATGCAGTTTCCCGTCATTGCCCAGAAACGGGTCCGGTCGTAGCACTCCACCTGCTCTTTGGGTCCGCCGAACTGCTTCACGCAACGAGCCCCTGGCGTCTTCTTACCGTAGGTAAGGAACTTGACTCCGTTCCCACTCGGGCTGATCTCTCCGTACGCCACCCCGCGAAGCCCAGCCATGATCTTTGCGGCCCACGGCTTTGGGTTGCCATCGTCGTCGAGGCAGTTGTCGAGGTCAACACCAGAGAAGTTGTCGCCGTCCGAGATTACGAACGCGAGACCAGAGAACTTGCTGCCGTCGTCCTCGTTGAATGCATCAAGTGCCTGCTCGAACGTGCTGAACGTGCTGTGGTCATTGGTGCGTGCGTTCGCACCGCTGACCTGCTTCGGGATTTTGTTCCCGTTTTCCATTTTCCACAGGATCCACTGCGGGGTTGACTTAATGATCGTGGGTACGTGATCGAAGTTCATAGGTGACGTCCTCCTGGTCTGTAGTTTCTAGTGCCGAACCATTGTAGCATCAGAACGGCAAGTCTGCAATGTTGTCCCAGTTAAAATCTTCAGAAAACAATTCAGCACCTTCCAGCATGGTCTCGCCCTTCCACTCGGTTGGCTTGTCCCCGAGCACGCAGGCGGTTACCTTGTCGTACTTGCCCTGCTTCTCGGTGGTGATCCCCGTGCACTTGGCAAGTGCACCTCGCCTTGCGAGATCCACCGCCTCCATTACGCTCTCTGGTGCTGGTGCGTTCGACCGCCTCTTCCACCACTTGACGGCCTGTCGATATGACCAGGAGTCGTGATCGTGATCGAAGCAGAGCCACTCCTTGACGGTGTTGTCGCGTCCCAGCAAGTCTCCCTCGGCTTGGTTGGTCACGCCTACGCAGTAGTAAGTGACTCGGAAGGTGTCACGCTTGCCGTTGCGTCCAGGGTTGCAGTTGTACTCGCACCCCGACACTTTCATGGTGTTGCAGTCCTGCAGGACCTGGGCACCGTACGCTGCCTCGCCGTCGTGCGTCGGGCTGGTGTCTGGCGTCGGGTTAATGAACCCGCAGTTGCCGCACTCACGCTTCCCAGGTAGCAGCTCATTCTGGCATACCATGCACCGAGCCCGACCGACTGGCTGACCCTCGCCCTTGCTCTTGCTGGCCTTGCCGAAGTTCGGTGAGTCGATGGGTCCGTGACGCTCGAAGTTCTCGCCATAGTCGAGCACCAAGCAGTTCTCTTTCCCGTCTGATACCCTGAGACCACGGCCCACGATCTGAGCCAGTAGCCCAGGCGACTGGGTTGCCCTCATGATTGCAACGCAGTCGATGTTAGGTGCGTCGAACCCAGTCGTCAGCACGTTGACGTTCACCAGGTACTTAACCCTGCCTGACTTGAAGTTGTCGATTGCTTTCTCGCGATCACCCTTGCTCATCTCGCCGTGGACAACCTCGACCTCCTGGCCAGTGATCCCTTTGAGGACGTCACGTATTGCCATCGCGTGAGCGACTGACACGCCAAAGATAATCACGCTCTTGCGGTCTGCCGTTGACCGCAGCATGTCCTCACAGGCGGCCTGTACGTTGTTCTCTGAGCCAAAAAGGTTCTCCAGGTCCTGAGTGACGTACTCACCCATGCGTGTCCTTAGAGAGCCGATGTCGAGCTTGAACCCGCTAGTCTCCGTCGTGACGTTGGATAGGTAGCCTCGCTCGATCAGCATCTTGATCGGGATGTCGTACACGATCTCGTCAAAGAACCCGTCAGGCCCGCAGATGGATCCAGTGCCAGTTCGGTATGGAGTGGCGGTCAGTCCGATCACACGAAGCCCTGGGTTGAAACCGCGAAGGTCCTCGATGAACTGACGATACCTGACCGCCGACTCATCTGGGTTGACGGTGTGGGCCTCGTCAATGATCAGTGCGTGCCGAGTGCCGAACCTGTCAGCCTTGCTGTATGCCGACTGGATCTGGCAGGCGATTGCGTCCTGCTTTGTGTCTCGCTTGCCGAGCCCTGCAGCGAACAGCCCGACGTCCACGCCGAACCGTCCCATCGCCGCTGCGTTCTGCTTGACCAGCTCACCCACGTGGGTGGCCATCATGACACGCCGGCCAGCCTTGATGAATCGCTCGGTCAGCATCGACAGGATAACCGACTTGCCAGCCCCTGTTGGTGCACAGATGACTGGGTCGCCGTCGTGCTTGGTCAGGTACTCGCACACCGACTCGACTGCTTCTATCTGGTAATCTCTTGGCTTGATCTTCGTCACGCTCTAGCCTCGCTGGTTTGATTTGTAGTTTGATACTGCGTCACGCACTTGGTTGAGGTCCTCCAGAAACTCGACACGCACACCGCACTCCGTCAGTGCGTATGCGTAGTTGTCGGCAACCTCCTCGACTTGATTCATGAGGAACAGCAACTGGTCTCGGTACTGATTGGCCAGTCGCTCGCTGTTGACTTGCATCTCGAAGTTGATCATGTCGCTTTCCTTTCTGCTTGGTTTCTTTTCTGTCACACCAGAAGTATACACTCGACCCCACTGTCGGTCAAGTGACTACCTCCTCTTTTTCTCAACTGGCTCTGGCTCTGGCGGAACGATGGCCACCTTGGCACCGTTGGCCCTTGCCTTGCGTACAGTGGCCCAGGTCCCGCACTTCGTCGAGTAGTCGAGCGGGCACGCTATGACCATGTCACAGCCTCGCGTCAGTGCTTCGTCCTTGAGGTCCTCGGGCATCGGCCCATGAACCGTCACCGTGTCACTCTCCTCGGGCATCTCCTCGACGTCGACCACCTGACCCTGCGTGTTGCCGATCAGGCAGATGACCTCGGTTATACCCATGCCCTTGCATATCTCGCTGAACTGCGACTCCGCACCTACTCGTGCTGAGTGCAGTGCCCTGCTCGCACCCCACGCAACCAGCATGGACTTCACCCAATCAATCTGGTGCTTGGTCATGCCTTCTGTCGTTCCTGCGAACCCTACGTTCATGCGTGCAGCTCCTTGTCCCAGATGGCCCACACGCCCGTCACAGGGCGTCTGTCGCGTTTCCTTGGTGCCGTGTCCACAATGGTGCGTCCCAGGCGATCCATCAGCAGGACGTGCCCAGGGACCCTCACGACGAACGCCTCGATGTGGGATTCCTCAGTTGCGATCTTGGCCAGCGTGTTGCGGATCGACCCAGCGGTTGACCCGTGCTTGATCTTACTGGCCCTGCTCCTGACTGCGAACCCGTTGCGTCTGAGCGTGTCGGCCCAGACGTTCTTCTTCGTCCTGTTGTTCCAGGTCGCACCCTGGATGCCGAAGTAGCCCAGGACGCTCCCCGCACATGCCGTTGTCTCCAATACCTTTCCCATATCACTTGCCCTCCCGAAGGTGCTTGGTGGTTGCCATGATGCATGCCTTGTGCCAGACGTCTGCGTTCGGATGATGCTGTGGCAGCGGTGCCACTGGGGTGGCTGGCTTACCGCAGCCTGGGCACGGCTTGTTGCGTTGTTTGGTCATGGTGACTTTTCCTTGGATTAGAGACCCTGTGGGGTGCAGTTCTTAACTTCGTCGATCTGGTGTTGCTGGCAGTACAGGCGAGCTGCTTTGCACATGCCGTTCCAACGAGCGAAGCTGATGCCTTCTGGCTTTGCGATGCATTGGCCGTAGAAGATTTTGTAAGCGAGCGTTTGGAGTGTCATCTTGTTTTCCTTTGCGAGTGGTTTCCGTTGCCTGACACATGTAATATATCGACGTGTCCGACTCGCGGCAATAGGTATTCAAGTTTTTTTTCCAAAGAAAAAGGACAGGCCGCCGTTCGACTTCCTCAGGAAGTGGCGACCTGCCCTTGAGTTAGAGCACCAAAGAAATCCCTACCAGGGGGTGTCCTCAGTGGCCGCTGGGGATGGGGACGGGTTGTCCGCCACCGACTCAGCGTGACCAGTCGACTGCGGGGAGCTGCCAACTGCGTAGAATCCCTTGACGTCATTCGACCAGCCCTCGCTGTCGCCGTACTGCTCGTTGCGAGTACGTGCGATCTTGGCCTCGGCAATCTTGCCGACGAACTGCGAGGAGTCCTGTAGCCCAGGCAGGCCACATGCCTTGACGAGTCGAGCGATCTGCTCGCGACCGATCTTGACAGCCACCTCGTTTCGGTTGGCGACTGTCAGGTTGGCGAACAGGGTTCGGTTCTGGTGCTTGCCGTCAGCGACCTGCAGCTTGAGGCTCAGGTACTTGCTCCCTGGCTTGTTCTGCGACTCCTTGACCTCAGACTCAAGGATGACGACCTTGTAATAGCCAGCGGGGAGTGCCAGGAACTCTGCGGGTGCCTCGGCACTCACTGAGTCCCAGTCGAAGTCGCCAAAAAAGTCTCCAAGGTTTCCGTTGCTCATAGTAAAATCCTCTCGAAAAAAAGAAACAGTTAGCTGTGCGTAGAAAGACGTCACCGACTACTCTGTCGGCTTAGATGCGTCAACGATTGCGGACTTGAATGCGGCCCAGCTCAGGTCGATCTCGTAAGGGATCTTCCCGAATACGCCACGACCGCCGCCTGGGTGGCTTGGTCGCTTCTGGGTGAACAAACGCCGACCACCGTCACCAGCCGCCAGGGACTTCGTACGATTGAAACCAGCGTCCTCCTTGCGGATGAAGGTCTGGTAGTTGGCGAACAGGATGCAGTCGACCCATCGGTAGATTTTCTCTCTGATCTTGTTGGGAAGATCCAGGTCATACCGAGAGTATGTTCCGTTGATGGGGCACTCGAAGTTCTTAGATGCCACGTGTCCGATCAGGATTGACGCCACTCCCTTCTCGCGGAGCATGTCCATCCCCGTCAGGATCGAGTCCCAGGTGCGTAGGGCGGTGTCGTACTGGTGACCGTAGCCGCCACCCAGCTTTGACTCATCGCTCACGCCTTCCTTCTGCATGGCGAACGCCATCACCTTCGGCTGTAACGTCGACACCGAGTCGACCACCAACGTCTTGAAGTCGTGATCCTCCTGGTCGAGGGTGATCAGTGCCTGCTTGATGTCGAGCACGTGATCAGCCACGGGGAAGCTCGGCACGTCGAAGTCATCGACGCCCTCTTCTCCCTTGACTGGAATGACGATGGGGGAGTCGGCACCGCACGCAAATGTGCTCTTGCCGATCTTCTCCACGCCAAGCACCAGGATGCGTGGCGGGCGAGACACCTTGGCCGACTTGATGTTGCCCAGTGTCATTTTTGTGTTTGGACTCATGTGGTCCTCCTTTGGGGTGAAACAAACTCAACTCAACTCATCAACTCATTCTTACTTCGCATAAATATACTTCACCTGCTTCCAGGGTACAAGGAAATTGTCTGAGAAAATCAGAAATAATTCCCCAGCCTTAACCTCCAGTGACTCGAAGGTTGCGATGATGGCATTCATCTGGCCAGTCTTGATGCCGTACTCAGGCTTCAGGGCGACCTTGTAACGCGACTTGTGCGTGAGGTCCTCTGGGTGCCCGACGATAGTTCTCTGGACGTCTACGTCAAGCGGAGCGACGTCCTGTGCCCACCACTTCACTCCCTCTGCACTCCAGTCGGACAGGATGCCGTACGTCCATTCGTCGTGGACCTTCACCAGCGTCCTAATGATGCCGAGTTCATACGGGTCCTCGAAGTCAAGCACGTCCATGATAGTTTCAGGGATCACTAACGCACTTGCTGCGTCAGTGTCTGTCTCGTCGCCAGTGGGGATGGAGTCGGCAACACGCAGCAGGCATTCCTCCAGTTCATAGGAGCCTAAGTTGTCGAACGCAACGGCATGGATCGCAGCCAGGGCACGACCTCGGAAGTAATCTGACGAGTGAATGACGACCAGCTTGATTTGCCCATCGACGTACACCGTGCTGACTACGCAGTCGTCACATGCCTTTGCTGCGTCAAGCAGGACTTCACCATCATTGCTGGCTCCGAAGTTCTCTCCGACCAATGCGATGTCGATGGCAAGGTCGGATGGCAGTTCGCTTAACTTATGGCTCACGATCTCTGCGTTTATCTCTTTCATGCTTCTCTCCTTGGTTTGAAAATATGACCACCGACGAGCCCGACGACCCCTGGTTGATCGGGACCCGTCAGCGGTCTTCCCCCACGCTCCCCCACAGAGCCTGGATCGAATGTATTCAGGGCTGGCCCAGGCTGTCTTGCAGGAAAACCCTGGACGTCAGCCCTCCGTCGCTACGTTGCGACGGTTTCCGATTGTCTCTACTAAGCAGAACGCTCGTTGCTCGTGACTTCCTCGATGTGCTTGGTGTAGGCACTTAACTCCAGGGTAGGGTGATGGTCTGTGGTTTCCTTCGCTCGACAACTGGGACTGGCTTCCGCTGGCCGTTCTTCGTCGGCACCATAATGAACGTCTTGATGTCGAGCCTGTCTGCCATTGCCAGTTCATGGCGAGCACCAGCACTGTCCTCCCAGCCCTCAAGCAGTGCCAGGGCGGTGCACTTTTTGATCGTCGCCGTGTTTAAGTCCATAAAGAACTCTGTCATCTCTCGTTTACTGCGGCCCTCCATGACTGCGTGAACCTGGACCGCACGGTCAACCTCGGCTGGGTTGACTACGCTGCAACCGTAACGCTTGTGCAGTAGACGCTCGGTGTCGTCGAACGCCCTGAAGTTATAGTTGTCGTAGCCAGTCATGGGGCCAGCCAAGTAGACGATGTCGCTCTTAGAAAGTTCTGGTGCGTAGCTCATGCGTTTCTCCTCGTTTTGGTTTACAGGTACCTTGTTTGTGGTTTCAGTTGCCTGACACATGTATAGTATCGACATGTCTAGTCGACGTCAACAGGAAATCTGAAGTTTTTTTGAGCTGGTGGCCCCGACTCTCACGGCGTTTCAAATTAGGGGCTAAAACCCCGCACCAGCAAGTAGCCCCTGGAGGAGTCGAACCTCTCACTCATCCATCCACTTAGTTTTATGAGACGGCTTTAGGAGAGCCGCTGTGGTACAGGAGCCAAGCAGTATTGCCTACGCCTTTCGGCGGGAGATGACTTCGATGATCAGCGGGCAGTCAGCCAGTGAGTCTGCGTCGTGCTCGACACACTCGTCGATGATCTGGCGAAAGATACTGGCCTTCTCAACCTCGTTGAGGTCGAGATGAACCTGCTCCCACTCATTCAGCAGGTCGACTGGGGTGAAGAGGTGAAGGGCTCGGATTGCTGATTTGACTGTCATGGCGACTTCCTTTGCGAGTAATTCGTTTGCTTGACTACTTGAAGTATAGGTGGTGTCCATCTGGGAGTCAACCCACTTTCATGAATTAGCTCTCAAGGCCAGTTACGGGGAGCTATGGATCCAGCCCAGGCTCTGCAGCCAGCAGATACATTCCTGACGCTGCTTCTCTCGCAAGATGCTCTCGGCTCGCACCAGGACATCCGACAGTTCGACCACTGAGAACTCGCGGGCCATCACCTTTGACGAGCTGTAGTTGTCGGCCATGCCGGCTGCCTTGGCAACCCGTCGAATCCGCCGTGCGATCTTCATTCGGTTTGTTCTGTTGTCGTTCATGGTGACTTCCTTTGCGAGTTGTTGTTTGCTTGACACCTGAAGTATTGCAAGTATCGACCAGGGAGTCAACACCTCTTCAGCTCTTTTTTCAGGTTTTTGGTATAATGGTACCGAGGAAACAACATAAACGGAGAATGTACATCATGTTACGAGCAGCCAGAAAGTTTTTGCTTTGGTCAATTTTATCCCTCTTGCCCGCTGTTCTGAACGGGACAGAGGTCAGAAATCCCGCTGAGTTCCCCTCGGTCGCCAGGGTTATGTCGTGGAACGAGCGAGGTGGCTCCCTGGGATCCGCCACGTGCGTATACTCCAGCAAAATGACTGGTAACTCGTACCTGCTTACCGCCACCCACGTGATCGAGGGAGCGATCCACAGGCCACGCGTCACGTTCCCTGACGGCAGCAGCTACTTCGCAGAGATCGTGTACTCGCCAGAGGGGTCAGACGTCACTGTCTTGCGGATTGCTGGGGAGCGTGAGCACTGGACCCCGATCTCTGACGAGCTGCCGGACACTGGTGACGAGGTCATGTTCGCTGGCTACGGTGCCACGAGCACGCAGAGCTGGAATCGCGACCATTTCCTCGGCTACACTGGCCCAGTGATCGGGCGGCACTACTCGGCCAGGACCCACATCCAGAACAGGATCTCTTGCTGGACACCTAAGATCAGCCAGGGCGACAGCGGTGGTGCTGTGTTTTTTAAGGGTAAGCACGTCGGTGTTATCTCGGCCAGGATCGTGGCACTAGGACACGGGATCTTTTGCGAGACCCAGACGCTCGGCATCGACATGACCTGGATCAGGAAGCTGGACCTCCAGGGACGCCCTGTGGTCGAGGAGAAGGAGGCTAAGAAGCAGGCCCCAGCGAAGAAGAAGGCCCCCAGCCAACGACCTCGAAGCCAGTGGGGTAGGTGGCGACGGTAGCTTGACCCCTAGTGTCAACGAGAAGGCCGCTAGGATCGCTCCTAACGGCCTTTTTTCTTTAACAGGTAAAATCACCCACGTTTCTGCCTGCGTGCGTTAAACGGGCTCTGAGGGCCTCAGGCGTCCTTCTCGCCCATCCACCAGTCACTGACGCTATTCAGCCACTCCTTACGCTTGTTGCAGTTGCAGGATGGAGACAGCCCGAACAATTCCTTGGCGGCCTTGTATCGGTCCTGGGTTACGCCGATACGCTTGAGCATACCCTCAGTGATGTCACCGAGTGACTTGGTCCTGTGCACGACCTCCTTGCCACTCAGGTCACGTCTCGGCTTACACTGAGACCTCAGCCCGTTGCAGTTGTCGGACGTCACTCTCTTGCCACAGTTGACGCACTCGCAGTCAGACCCACTCGGCTCGAAGTAGCACGATAGTATCTTCTTCTTCATAGTTCACCCTATGCCTTGACGTACGCCCATCCGCCGATCTGAGAATAGCATTCATCGCTTGACCCGCTGCCCCATGTCGGGTTATACCCAATGAACATGGGCACACCAGGAACAGTGGCGGTTCCGTTTGCGTTGGGGCATCCATCTGAATCAGGGTAGCCAAGTGCACCCCCAGTGTACGGAGTACATATCAGAGACCCGTCAAGGTCCGTGTCTGGGTCCGTCTCGTCGGTCGGAGAATACACCGTCATCTGAACTGGCACACCTCCAGTGTCGTACAGTACGACATAGATCCTTGCCATCGTCCCGTCAGTACCAAATGGATTCCCTGAGTCTTCAACTGAATAGGTCATCTTCATGGTGCCTATTGTATGCGACCCGAATCCAACCGTCTGTGTACAATCGGTTATGTCGAACTCAGCGGACCATGTGCAATCTCCGTCCTGGTCTAGCACCCACTCGTCTATCTCAGTCCACGAGGCAGGTGCAAGGGTACCTGTCGATATTGTCTTCGTGGTGGCGTCAGTGCACGGGTCGCAACAGTCAATGGTAGTCGTGTTGGTCGACACGATTGCCTCTGGTATCCACTTCCTGTCTGGGTAGAAGTCACCTGGGACCTCGAAGAAATCGAAGTTAGCGAGTATGCAGTTTGTCCCAGTAGTAGCTGGCGTCAGCCTTGGGTCTGTTGACCCGTTGTAGAATACCGTGCTACTGCCAACAGGTGAAGAGTTCCACTCTGAGAAATGCATCTTCCTGCAGTCGGTGCAAACACCCCTGGCTAGGTATCCATCCAGGCCACCTAACCCATCATACTGAGCACCGTTGTAGATCCACCACATGTAACACTGACCAGCTCCGTAGGCCGTAGAACTGGGTTCATTCCCAGCACTTCCGAAACTTCCGTCACCAGTCAAGCATGTCTGTGCTGACCCGCTGCTGTCCGTAAACCACACCTCAAGGTATATCCTGTTGCGACAGTCGTCTGACGAGTTAGTCACTGGGTCATCGTCGTAGGAGACAAGCACCCTAATGTTCATGGTATCTACGACGACGTCAGTGACATTCTCAGTGAAGTCGAAAGGGTCATTCCACGGGAAGTATTGACTGCTGATCGGGAATGATCCCTCCCACACGTTGTAGTCGTAGGTCAACGCACCGAACCCAGACTCTGTGATCGAATAGCACTCCTCGATCAGGTTCAGGGTGTACGTCCCGCTCTTGATCTTTACGCTAACCGTCGACGGAACGGTATCGCACGAGCAGCACGATGGGGTAGGGTTACAGCAACGTCTTCGTGGCATGTTATTCTCCTGTTTGGTGAGCCAACATTATACCACTTGGCTTTCCAGGTGAAACAATTCGTTGCCGCACGGAAGTGTGAGTGACTGCAACGGATTCCCTGTGCGTGCCTGGGTGAGTTCGAGCATCTCACCGAGTAGCTTCTTTGTGTTCATCTTCTCACAGACGAACATCCTGTACGGACCCAGGACACCCGCAGCGGTCGACGGCCCATGCGTCAGGATGTGAGCCACTGCGAACTGTTGGACGGAACTTAGCACAGGCTTGCTGTCGCCGTCCATCATGTTGCTCGGGTTGATGTGGAAGACGACAGCGGCTGACCCTTGCTCATTGATCGTGACACCACCAGTGGGTCGCTGCACGTAGCACTTGCGAAATGCGTACTCCTTGATGCGATCCTCGGTGGAGTACATCGTCTCGACCTCGTCCATCGTCGTCACTTCGTAGACCTTGATCTCGTCAAGCTCAAACTCTCTTTGCACAAGTCCCTTGTCGCTCATGGTGATGTCCTCTCTCGATGTGGTTTCTAGTTGAACACGACTGGCCAGCCATCTGCGTTGACCCACTGGCCGCTGTCGACGACGTCGTTGTCTCGGTCTGCCTTCGCCTTGCGTAGTGCCTCGAACAGCAGGTCCTCCTCTTCCTCGCTGCACTCTCGCAGCTCCTTGCGTAACGCACGGACGACGAGGGTGTGCTTGCGGTATCTCCCGTTGTTTCGATCTTCCTTGGAGTTCCAGAACACGACGCCGAGCTGATTGCACGCTGGGCACTTGTCGCCACCGCATGACGGGCACTCTTTCGATCTTTGGTCTCGCCTTGGGATCTCGATGATATTCAGCATGTCTCTCTCCTTCACTGTGGTTTACTAAAGTGAGAAAAAAATGCCCCCTCTTGTCGGCAGGGGGCAAACCGTCAGTTGGATTAGTAGGCGAAATTACGTCGTTCGAAATCGGCACGATAATACTCTGCCTCTGCCAGTTCATCAGCGGACAACACGTCCTCTGAATATCGTTCCTCCCAACGATCAGGGTCAAGAGAACCAGCGGCACGAACTGCGTCGGCAAGACCTAACAACAATTCTTCGTCTCGTGAAACCAACTCGTGATAGTAGTAGGTGACTCGTGAACCGCCGTCAGTATAAACTCGGGCGACAACTCGGTAACCTTCGAAAGCATCGTAAGCACCGTCCTCGGCATAAACTCGGCGTTGTTGTGATTCGAGTCCGACGACTTGGCATTCTAAACGTGGCATGATTTGTTCTTTCGTGTTGAGTGCTTCGTGTTTTGTCTTGGCGTTGTCTCTCGCCGACACAAGCAGTATCGCCAAAATCCAGCGGTTGGCAATAGGAATTCCGTTTCGATTTCCATTTATTTTTTGCACGTCGTCGTAAGCCCTTACCCTACTTGGGTTTGCGTCACGAAAAAAAACTCGCAAGTTTTTGTGCTTGCGGGTTCAGCTCGTTGACTGTTTCGGGGTTTTTATTTGAGTCCCTCGGGAAAGAACGCATCACGAAACCGTTCATTGAGGTCAATGTTTCTGCCTGCAAACTGTTGTGCCAAGTGTCGCAGTTCTGCCGACGATGTCGCAACGTTTGCCTTTCGGCACTTGTTAAATCTCAAATTAAAATATGGGGCCTATCTTTAAGGGATGTGAGCGTGATGAACGGCTGATGCTGGTCGACCACCGAGACACCTCGGACTGGACAGTACGTCACAAACTCACCAGCCTTGACGCTGTATCTAACGGACGTCACTCGCTTTCTGAGGCCGGGTGAACCATCAAGGCATCCGCTGACGAATGCATGGACATTGCGAACTCCAGTCTCAATCGCCTTCCTCCACCCAGCCTGCTGGACTAGCATCCTGGCGTCAGTAAGGGAGACCTCACGAGCATAGACACGCACACGGCCAGCCTGGAGGACTGAGTACCTGCCTCGGTGGATGTTCCAGTGCACCTTAACTCTGCGTGCTGGGTCGATGTCGTGATCCGCTGCGTTGTCCTTTGTCAGGATCTCGATTACATTCATTTTGAACTCCCGTTGTCAGCGGCAAGGATCAGGCCAACATTAGCCAGGGCGTAGCAGCCCCAGACAAGAGCCCAGGCGTGATTGCCCTTGGCCAAGTAACAGGCGGAAGTCGCACCATAGAGCAGTGCGGTGATAGCTGGAAGCAGTTGTGCAAACAGGTCGGTCATCGGTCTCTCCTTCGTCGGTTGTGGTTGTTTATGCTTCTGGCTTGACGCCACCGCCAGCTACGTCTGCTGCTGCACCGAGCACGGCGTACAGCGTGGCCACAATTGCCTTTCGCTTCTCGTGCCGATCAGCTCGGCAGTCAACGAAACGCCAGAGATTGGTGCTGTCCTCGTCGGTCCACTCGCCAGACACAACCTTGGTTCCGACGTGATGCATAACGAACGACTCGTACTTTGTTAAGCTGGTAATGTCGACCATCAGTGAAGTCCTTATTGGTGGTGGTGAATGTGGTGAGAAAAAAAGGCCCCGCGAGCGAGGCCGCATCAGCGTCTTATTTGACGTTGAACATGTAGAGGAAGTCAC
>CEUI01034932.1_pt1 | contig 14720 bp, 38 predicted proteins | sample 531411 | NCBI WGS metagenome assembly CEUI01 (sample SAMEA2622841, study PRJEB7988) | marine metagenome | isolation source: saline water (ENVO:00002010), including
TGTAGTAAATTAACTTGGGATGCAATTAGAATGATGAAGACACCTGTGTTTGAAGAACGATATGAAATTGAGATAACATAATGATTTATCTAAACACATTACTAGCAGAAGCCAAACTGAAACTTAACATCCCATCCGATATAAAGAAACTCCACAAGTTATTTAAGAAGAATGGAAAACAACTTTATGTAGTTGGTGGTGCTGTTCGTGATGCAATACTTGGTAACTCACCAAAAGATTTTGATTTAACTACAGATGCTAAACCTGATGAGGTAGAGAAGATAGCAAAAAATGCTGGATTAAAATCCATACCCGTTGGTAAAGCTTTTGGGGTGGTAAATGTTGTAGTAGGTTCAAATGAATATGAAATAGCAACATTCAGAAAAGATATAGGTAAAGGAAGAAGACCTGATGCTGTTGACTTTACAGATATAAAAGGTGATGTTCAGAGAAGAGATTTAACTATCAATGCTCTGTTCTACGATATAGGTAAAAAACAAATTGTAGATTTGGTAGGAGGAATCGCTGATTTGAAGAAAAAGAAAATCAGAACTGTTGGTTCTGCAGATAGAAGGTTTGATGAAGACCCATTGCGTAGATTAAGAGCAGTAAGATTTGCAGGTAGTGTAGGAGGTAAGATGACAAAAGAAACCTGGGGGTCTTTGAAACGAAATGCTGATATATCTGTAGTTAGTTCTGAAAGAATCCGAGATGAGTTTATAAAAGGAATTACAAAAGCAAAATCAGTACCTAACTATTTTAAAATGTTACAAACTTTGGGAATGTTTAAACAAATATTTCCTGGATTAAAACTTAATATGAAATTTATTGATGTAAAAGATTATATAGTTCAGATAGCTAATATACTAAAAAATAATAGTTGGGAAATAGTTCAGAAAAAATTAAATAGTTTAAAATATACAAATCAAGAAGTTAAAGATATAATTCATCTATTAAAGATGAGTAAATATACACCTGATGATATAATGGTTTTAAAAAGAGAAGAACAAAATACTAAACTTACCGATAAACAAGTTAAGATGTGGGCAAGTGTTAGTGGAGCAAGTAGTAAAGTATTAAAGATATGGAAATTTAAATTATCTGTATCACCTCAAGGTGCTATTAAACAAGGATTAAAAGGTAAAGATATTGGTGATTATGTTAAAAACAAAGAAAAGGAATTATTTATTTCTTCTTAACTGGTTTGATTCCAGATTGTTTTAATAACTGATTATATGTCAAACCTTTTTCTTTAGGTTTTCTTCTTTCTCTCTCATCATAATATAAATCAAATCGTTCCCAATCAGAAAGTTCAGGGTCATCTTTTAGAAATTCAGCAACTTCTTCTAATGAACAATATTCCATTACATCTTCAATGTGAGGTTTGTAAGGTCTTTCTTGTATAACATCATCTTTCTTACCTTCTTTCTTTTTCTTTTTATTATATTCTTTTTCCCAACCTCGTAAGAAAGCATCAAACTGGTCTACAAGCTTCTCATATTCTTTATCAGTCATTTCAGGTAAATTCCAATCCATAAAAGTTTCATCTACATAATCTTGTCTTGATTTTTTATTAGGTTTATGCCCTTTACCAAATTTCTTTGCACTTACATAAGCATCATATCCATTTAATAATTCATTGATTGCCCAAGTACAAAAATTAACTTTATGCATATCATCAGTTGTTCCTTCTTTAGCAGCATCAAATTGTATCTCATCTAAAAATTCAATTATGTTTTTTATTGATTCTTCTTTTATTAATTTGTATTTATCCTTCTTCATAATAAACCACCTCTCACTTGTGTTTGTTTCTTTACTATAAATATGCTTTTAAAAGCGGAAAAGAAAAAATTTTTATTTGTGTATATATTCTTTTACGATAGAATTATTGTTTAAGTATTCTAGCAGTAAGTTGGGTTTGTCAAGAGCTTCAAACTTGTATTTTCTGTGAAAGGCATTATGACATTTAATACATAGAACGACACCATTATATCTATCGTATCTTCTTTTAGGAAACTTATTCCAACTATATATGTGATGTGCGTGTAGTACTTTGGTTGTCTTTCTTTTCTTATTACACTTTATACATACATAGTGTTTAGATAAACCAACTTTCCTTTTGTTAAGTTCAAACACCATCCTACGCCATGTCTTATATCGTAGTTCACCTTTACTACCTCTCCACCTATTTCCTTTTTTGAACTTCATTATATTTATGTGCCCTTAACCATTTCCAAAGTTCATATGTCATTATCCTACTCATAAAATAATTTACAATTGTATCTATAATTTTATTCACTACTCATACTCCCATGCTTCTTTGGCATTCCATATTTGTTTACTCTGATATAAACCATCTTATCTATTGAACACACTACTCTATCAGCTTGTAGACTTCTTACATCACATGCAAGTGTACAAGAAGTATTACCTATCTCTACGGTTTGCATTCCTATCTCCACCACATCACCTTCCAATACTGGAAACTTAAAATCTATTTCTGATATAAACTTTGTTACTATCAATCCTGTCTGTAATTCTAATGCGGCGTGAATACCACCTTCTTCATCAATCCACTTTAATAGTTGTCCACCGTGTAATGTTCCTCTTGGATTTAAATCTGCAGGTGTTACTAATTTTCTCGTTAAAAATTTCATCCCAATATTAATCTCCCTATTGTCCATATGATTATCAATACAATACTAGCAACAATACTACCTGCTACCATTACTTGTGAAAACACCACTTGGTCTTCTCTTTTACCTTGCCATTCAAAATCATCTTTCATTTTTTCTTCCTTTTAATTCTTTGTGTAATTTTTCTATCGTATCACTTACAGTTGTAGTAAATAAGAATGGATAGAACGCATGTATTATAACAGCTATATATAAATAATAAAGTATAAAAGAATACTTTAATGCTTTAAACATATGTTCAAAATATGTTTCACCTACTGAATGTGGATGTTTTGTAAATGGATTCTTCATTATGCAAATGTTCCTAACACCATACGACAAGTATCTCCTGTAAAATCATCTGTATGATAAATAGGATGATGATACATACAAGTAGGATACATTACAAATCTATTGTATTTCATTTTAACTTCTTTCACCAATTCATAATAATCATTCTTTTCATAATTGATGTTTGTATCTCTATGTGAAACTTTCTTAAAAGCTTCTGTACACTTTTTATAATCATCATAATCTTTACATAGATGTGTATCCAAAAGTTTATTCTTATATAAACCAGTTCCACCTTTACATTCATCAGGAGTATTTAGATATAGAAGACCTGCTACATGCTGAGCAGTTTCTGTTCCTATACGCTGACCGTTTTCCCACGCAACATCGATATGTGGCCAACATTGAATATTACCCATTGGTTCTTGTGTATCTATAATAGTAAATGCATTATTTTGATTTGATAATGGAAACTTATAATCAAAATCAAGTTCCGCATCATACCACGCTTGATAAAAAGGTCTTACAACTTCTCTGATGTCCCAACACAATCTGAATATACATCTCATTCCAGGAGATGATGTCATCTTTTGTTCATCATTACTATAATGAGCAGATAGGGCAAGTTCTCTTACCCTATCTATATTAGGAAGAAAATCATCGATTATAACAACTGGTGTTTTTCTTTTACCAAGATATTCCACCTGCGCACAAGTATTCCAATTTGGATTTATTTTAAATGTTTCATCATCTTCGTATAAATTAAATTGACTGTACATCGTTTCTGATTTAAATATATAATCGTGTTTTGCTTCATCAGTTGGATATATTTTTCTTTTAATTGCCATTAACCATTAACCTTAACATATTTACATTTTACTCTATCTTCATCTGGTGTAGTTAAATCTTTCCAGTTTAATAGAATAAATCCTTTGAAGTTATCATTAGTACAAGGTTTAGTTTCTAATAACTCTTTTAATCTCTTTTGGAAATTATGTGATTTACATAACCATACAATCCATTCAGTTGGATGATTTGCATTTTGGATAATCTCATCATACCATAAGTTTAATTTTTCTAAATGGTCTTTTGATGATGCACTATCCATATTCTCAACCTCTACTAATATGTTTGGAAAAGTAACATCAATCTGATTATTCTCTATACTATTAGTTGTTACAATATAGTTTCCTATATCCTTAACCATTGCTGTAGTTATCTTTGCATCACATTGGTCTGTAACATATTCCATCCATCTACTTCTATAATTACCTATACCATCTACTATATTATCAACCAACATTTGAGTTTGTGCAACCTCTGCTTGTTTATCTTTCTCACTATTAGGATTAATTAATAAACCATCACCATCCGCATCGGCTCTTAATACTTCTTGAATTTCTTCACGAATATCTTTTATTTCTGTATTAGAAGCAAATCCAAGATGTTTAACTCTATCCAAGTTTTTCAGTTTATTCTTTGCCACTAATATGATATTCATATTATTATGTTTAGTACCATAAAAAGTATTATTGGCCATAAACCTATATGCAGTTACAAATCTTTTATTATCATCAAATATTAAAATATTCTGTGCATCCTTACGAACCTCTGTTCCATTATAATAACATGCATATTGTAATTCCTTTGGTACCTGAGCAATATAATCTTCATACTCATCTGGTTGATGTTTTTCTGATAATGTAAAGAAAAAGTATCCGTGATATTCATTACCAGAACTCTTAACTGTAATATCATCAAACTTTGGTAATGAAGAAATCATACTTGGATAACCTGTCTTTGCGATAGGAAATCTCATTGGATGTATTTCCTTATAATCAGAATAACTTGGTAACTTAACACTTACATTCAAATCCATCTGTCCGTAGAATGTTCTTATTGCTTGTTCAACCATTGGTTCATCTTTAGCTTTAAGGAATAACTCATTATCTTCACAACCATCGATTCGGATATATGTTCCTTGTGTTTTGTTAGCGAACTCTTTTCCAACAATACCAATAACCTCATCATTATTTAATTCATATTCACGAATAACAAATTGTGTAATATGACTTCTCATATAAGTATAATTAAAAAATTTATTATGAGAAGGTTTGTTATATTGTAAAAGAGATGTTATATCATATTCAGTATCAGAACTATCTGCTGGTTTTACAACATATACTCTCCACTTGTTATCACTCTTTTGTTTTGTAACAAGAACAGAAATCATACCTGCTCTCATACCAATACCTTTTATACCATAACCATTGGCACCGATTGAACCATCTGCATATTCAAAATCAGTTTCTGGAAAATCAAAGAAACACTTCCATACTATCTTTCTTGATATTCCTCTACCATCTCCCCAAAAATTTAAATGTTTTAATGCATGATTATCAAATGTATCCATTTCAATCTTTAGGTTTCTACCACCAGCATCTATTTCATTATCTGTACCTTCTACAAAGATATTATGTATTGTAAGATTAGAATCCTTTAGTAACAAATTCCAAGTCTTCATACCATTATCTTTATTAACCGTGTGTGTATGGACTAGTTTATTAACATAATCCTTACAATGTTGATTCAAATCAAATTTTGAATCTATTATTTGTACTACTTCTTCCATATTAACTCCTGTGTTTTATTGTTTATCATTTAATATATTCTCTAATACCTGTACCTACATGCTGTAAATACCATTCTTTCTTATCTGTATCAAACCAAGCATATGGATTCGTAGAATCCTCATTCCACATAAACTTTGAATAATACTCATTATCTTTACGAAGAAGATTTGCTCGGTGTGAGGAATGAAATAAATCATTACCTAACCAATGTGGATATTTAATATCCCCATCTATAACCTCGTGCGACATATTGTTATTATATCCTCTACTAACCCATTCATCTATACATTCATTCAGATATTGTTTAAGAGCATTTTCGTAACCTTTCCACATCTTCGTGATAGGATGATTAACCCAACCTTTTGTAGTTGTCCTACCTAATAGTACATTCAGTACTTGATAAGCTTCTACTCGTTGTTTACCTAATCGTCTCCAATCTAATGCCTTTAAAGATTCTCTAAAACTCTTATATGGTAAAAATGTTTGCATATTTAATATACCTCTATTTAACTATTAAAGTCAACGCTTTTTTTATTTATCATCTGATACCATATTAACTATACTACTTAAAGATAATAGATACACACAAGTAAGTAACATATTATCCCATAATGACATCTCTGATTTAAAGAACATTAAGAAGGAACATATAACAAACGGCATAACACATATAAACCATCTACATACTGTCATTACTATATTCATCCAATCAGGTACCATACTTATCCCATTATTATCATTTTTTCTTCTTCCGTAATTAGCACCCATCATTATCTATTCCTCCACCTTTCATATAACTCTTCGTGTTTAATTCTAACTAATACTGGCATTTCCATTATTAACCAATATATAAGGTATGTACCTGATACAGCAAAGATACTACCTAATAACATCCAAAATATAAAATCCATATTATTCACCTCCCATAATTCGTTCTTTTGCTTTTTGTAGTTGTTCCTCTAAATGAACCTTCCTATTATGGTTATGTTTTGCAACCCATTGTTTATGTGAACGAATCAATTTATCTGGCCCGTTCTTTCTTCGTTTCCAAAGATTGTGTTTAGCTTTTGCCATTCTTATTCTCCTCTATTATTTGAAGTTCTAAATCGTGTCGTAGTAAATCTAAATCTTGTGATTCAGTATCTACTCCTTGATATAATACATTCTGTATTCTATCTAATATTTCTTGTAATTCCATTATACTATTCCTTTATTAAATTTTCTCTGTAATGCTCGTGGTGTAGGTGTAAGGTATATATCAGTAACCATATCTTGTATCCTTACTCGTGTTATCAAAGGTATCTCACCACTACTATTCAACCCTCGTAAATATTGTAATGTTCTCTCATATCCCCACTCATCATAGTAATCCATAACCATTTTAAGTGCGGTATCAAAAGAGGTATATACTTTAGTACATTTAGTATCCCTCATAGGTTTAGGTGTATCACTCTCTTCTATAACGAATGGCTTATAACTCTTGGCCTTTTTAGTACTATAACCTCTTCTATCTAACCTATTCAAATTCTTACTTTGTTCTTTACTAACTACCTGTATATAACCACCCGTCTTATGAGGATATATGGTATGGCAACTAACTTTCTCTTCTGAACTACATAATATACATTGAGTATAACCCATCTCTACTCTTGCCTCATCCATCTCTATACTACACATACTACATTTATGTTTATTCATATTAAATACTCCTATATTAATATACTACTAAATAAGCAATTAAACAACTATTATTTTATTATACTCAAAAAAGCTCCAGCGATATGTTTGTCCATCAGAGCCGGGCTAACACTTATTAATATCAGACCAAAAAACCTTTTCAAGTTTACTCCCCCTATACCTATAAAGGCCCGAGTAGCTAGTCCGTTAATCTAGCTACTCGGAAGGGAGTTAATCGCACTACCTATTAGTAAGTAGTATCCTCATCGGCTTCAGCCATCTCTTCCTCATTAAAGAGGTCATCGCTTGAGCCATCATCCACAAACTTTTGAACGATTTGTTTAACAAAGGTTCTTTCACTATCTACACCACCAGTCGAATCATATTGAGGGTAGATACTAACCTCAGCTGCTTCTTCTAATGAGAACCCATCATATAGTAACCCACATAGCTCAACAGTAGTTCTCGTACTAATACCACTTGTTATTCTCGCAGTATCACTACTACTCTCGGTTCTTGTTAAAGTAGCAATTTTCGCTACATTAGATAGTAATTGACTATCTACAGCTGGGAACATATAGTTCAGTAGTTGGTTTTCATCATCCTCTGATAATACATCCATTTCTACTATAGTGAACCTATCCATTAACGCCTTATCCATAACTCTTGTACTTGTGTACTCATTACCGATATTCGCAGTGGCTACAAAGGTTACACCATCCGCAACTTTAATTGTTTCTGATTCATTAGACTCATCCAACCTTAAATATCTTTGACCATAATCTAACACAGTCATTAATATGTTCCAAGCGTCTGGATGTGCCCTTGATAACTCATCTAACAAAATAACCGCATTTGGAGTTTGTATCGCTTTCACGAACAATGATTCAGAGAAGTAAGTTCCCTTAGTCGTATCAAAATGGGTATTTCCTATTAGAGTTCCTCTTGGGTCCTGAGTTGCACCCAAGTTAAAATAATAATCCGCTCTATCGAGAGAATTTACAACAGATTTTGCAGCCATAGTTTTACCACATCCTGCAGGACCTGTCATCATAATGTTCTTACCACGAACTGCAGACCTAATAAGATATTTCCATTTTAACTCGGTCATCATAAGGCCGGCTGGTTTTAATGAATAAGAACTGTGAATAAAATTAAGAACCTCTTCGTGGTCAGAAGGGACTTCTACCGAAGAGACTGTATTATCAACTGGAGCAGCAGTTTCTACATTTTCCACTTTTTTCCAGTAATGTTTACCATTTTTCATAACGAACTCACCCAAGAGATAATCTCCCTCGAACGCTTTCCTACGAGTAACGGTTGTTATTTCTGATGTCCTCTTGACACCATTAGTATCCCAGGCATTAAATCGATTACCTGATTTTTCAATTTTTACTACATTTAACGGTTGATTCATAAATTAACTCCTTTTAATTATACTATAACTTACGGACTTTCTATCAATATTACAACAGGAAAATTGTAACAATATGTAACAAAGGGATTCTATGGAAAAGGAGTTAAACCAGTGAGAATCCCTTTGACTCTAATATTGCAGAAAGGATAACATCAATATTAGAATATAACCTTTAATTGTGAGGAGAGAACCTGGAGGGACTGAGGAAGTATTACTACAACCCAAGTATGCAGGTTCATCTCATTTTTTCTGGAGCACGCTCCTGATACTCCTTATTACTCTTCTGGAGCACGCTCGAATGTTTTGGGGTTCTTCTGGTGTGAAAGGGATTATTGTATACCCTTATGCATGTAACCAAAAAATACAATGTATTTTTTTTTATTTACTTCAGCCGCTTTCGAGAGGAGTTACCCTCGTGATACTCATACAGATATGTACCTTGTACCGTCCACTACAGACCTTACTCACGCACCTTATAACCTTTTTGGAAAGCTATTATTCAGTCATTTTCATACTGAACCCCATTCCCGCGAGGAATTATATCAAAAAACTTTTACCATCCTTATGATGATACTACAATATACGAAGAAAAGCCAATACAATCCAAGAAAATAAATGTAACAATTTGTAACAACTGCCTTCCTTCTATATCAAAAATCACTAATTGCGATACTACAATATAAGGCTTTTTGCCCATACGAGTCAAGTTATTTCTGCGAAAAAAAATATTTCTTGATATGTATGCACTCTATATAATCGTATCTAATATATATTATGTTTTTTATATGTAAAATACACAATAATATGGTGTTTTACACCATTTTACCCCACAAACAGACACTAACACCCATCAATAGTATATTAATACTACTTTGTATCATTTTTCTTTTTTTCCTTCTCGATGTTGTCCATAAACTTTTTAAATGCTGTTTGTGCAATACCCATCATTAACATACCTTGTGCCATTCCATAGGTTATCATACAGAAATTACTAATACATAGTAGTATGAATACTAACCATAGTTGGCCAATAGTTAGGTATTGTCCTATGATATACCCTATTATTATGTTACACAGAGCAATCATACCGAATAGGTTGTATTTATTACTAAAAAAATTTGTTATAGTCTTACTCATACCTATTGAACTTTTAGTTGTGTGAAATCAGGCATATCATCATAGAACCCATCATCTTCCATACTACTACCAAACCCAGCATACTCATCATTACCTTGTACATCATAGATAAGGTCTTCTAACATCTCTATTAGTTCCTCTGAATTAATATTACCATTCTGATAATCACCTTTAATATTTTTAATTTTATTCATTATATCTGTGATACTCATACTCTCATCTCCTTTAATTTAATTATTATTCCTATTATTGCTGCACCTATTACTACCCATATTAAAGTAGTAAAGAACCCATTTGTAAATACACTATACCATATTAAGGCATTAAGTATCAATATTCCTACCATACCCCAATTTAACTTTTCCACCAATACCTCCAATCCTGCCATCTCTTCTCATCTATTACATCACTAATCCATTGTATAAAACATAAACTTAAATAGAATGACATCATCAATCCAAACAATCCACCTAATATACAAAGTATTGCAATCAAAGTATTACCTAGCATATAACCACCCCCCATGCAAATCTGTTTTTTCAAAAGTAGACGAATCATATATGTTTCCTCTTACTGCATTATTACCTTTTGTATAAGGTGATTTCCAACCTGCAGGTTTGAATATATTACCCGTCGTTTTTTCTACGAAACAATGAATTGAACCTCTCAACCCACCAACCAATCTCTTTTGACCTGTTTCGTAATCTGTTTCAATATTTACTTGAAATGATTTAACCTTTATATACTTACTACCACCATCCGCACGAAATGTAACCGAATCCATATGTTTAAATGAATCCACATAAGGTTTAACATTTTCCTCTAATTTTTTACAAAAACCATCCATCGCATCATCAAATGATGTAGGTTTAATGCGTAACTCGGTAGTTTTCGTCATTGTTGGTTTTATTCCATTAATCATTATTTTTCTCCTTTTTAAAATTCTTGTGACCACTAAACACATTCCTATCTAACCAATTCACTATTAATATACCTGCAACTATTGAAAATATCGTAATACCCACTTGGGCAATACCATCTATTAATCCTTCTATCATTACGCAACTCCTATTTGTGTTCTATCTAAATCTTTAATCAATAACTCTAACTCTTCATCGGTTAGTTCGCCAAGTTGGGATATTAAATCTAATATACCCTCTTCCTTTAATTGTTCTAATAAATCCATTTATTATACATCCTCTCTATTTGCTCTAACTTCATTTAAGTAATCTCTAATTGCTCGATTTGTTTCCATATTATACCCATCACTTGCTTCCAAACAAACGAATAAGTAAAATCCTCCAATCAAACCACACCAAACTAATATATTATATAAAATTTCCATTCTTTAAAACTCCTTTATTTTTTCTTTGCACAATACCAATTACAAAACTTTTTACCCTTATAATCAACTGGAGGATTTTGATTTCCACATTTATCGCAACTCATTATTTATCCTCCACATCAATCATCACACATTTACTACAAGTAACACTAACTACACCCTCATCGCATAGTATTGTTACATCATCACATTTCTTACAAGTCAATTCAATCATTATATTCTCCTTTGTTATCATACTATAATATACGAAGAATTATCGAGGTCTACAATAATTAAATTGTAACAAGTTGTAACAAATATATGTATATATCAACTCCCTAAAAAAATTTCCTTACCACTTTAATAATCACCTTCACCAAACAAACTCAACTGGTCGTGATTAACACCTTCAGTTACATTGAAATATATATTTCTTATTTTCTTACCTAACTCCATATTGTTAGGTGTTGCTTTTACTGTCTCCATTATATCGTGCAATATGTCATTCTCTGTAACTACCACACCATTACTATCTTTATAATCATAACTCATATTATTTTATCCTCTTTCTTTCTGTTTCACCTGATTTTCTTTTATATACTGTCTTACCACCATCGGGTGATTCAAATATATAATCATTATCAGCTGATAGATTTACTTTATTATCCCATTCATAATCACTTGGACTACCAACCTCATAACCATCAGTTTCTGCATAAGTTCCACCACTATTTAAAACTTGGTCTTTAAGTTCAGCATTTTCCATTGTTAATTCTAATACTTGTTTTTTCAGTTTAGAATTTTCATTAAGTAGATTACCCAATTGTTCTTTATAATCTTGTTTATTCATCATCTAACCTCTTTTTATGTTTAACTTTTCTATTATACTTTTTCTTATCTTTGTGTCTACGAGTACCAATATCGGCATCCATAAATACCTCTCTACTAACTCTCTTAATCATAAGTGAAGCATCATTAATATAATCCAACATCTGTTGCATTGTCTTTTTTTTATTCTTTTTATTACTTTTCTTCTTCTTTCCCATAATTCCTAAAAAATACCCATACTCCTATGTTAAGAGAACCTACAAATAAATTAAACCATTCATTACCTATCCCATACAAATATAGATTATAAATTCCTATGAATAGATTTAACCAAGCAGAATATCTTACTCCTTCCTCTTGTTCTTTATTCATCTATCAATGACTCCCAATATTCAAAGTGGTGATAATTCTGAAATAATTCTTCACCTTCTTTGATTTCTCTATTAGTTACAAGACCAGATAAATTTGATTTATCTATGTCTAAATTATTACTCTCTGAATGATTTAGATATTGTAACTTGTACATCTCATTACAGATTGTTACTACTACCTCATCTTTTGGATGAAATACTCTTGTTGCGTGATAAGTTACAATGTTTGGATGAACACCCTTCAAGTCATCTCTTTTAAAAATTGCTTGAAACCACTTGTGACCATCTTTACTTAATGGATGTTTAAATACTGCAAAAGGGTCAACTCCTGCAGGAATATCTTTTATAGCAAATACTCCAACTCCATGCACTCCAGGTTTTAACACCGTATAATATTCATCTCTTAAAAAAGTTAGAATACTATTTTTTGTATCTTTATCTTCAACATAATTTATAAATCCATATTCATTCATATTATCGTTCCTTATTCTGTCTTTCAATTAACATTGCAACTATACCAGTTGTACATACATTACAAAATCCAACTGGTAACTTACCTATATTTCCTACTAAACCACCCCTATCTTCATACACCTCAATACCACACACCTCACACTCTCTTGGTTTTGGTTTTTCAATTTTTCTTATTTCACCTGTCTTTAAATTTATTATCTTGGTCATTAATAAATCCCTAATGCCACATCTTTATGTACTTGATTAACATAATCTAAATCTGTCTTGGATGTTCTGATACCTTTACTTAATTGTATCCTAATTCTCCATATCATACTATACTGACTCTCAAGCTCTTCTATTCTTTCCTTACAATATTGAGCGTTTTCTATATCTGCTCTTAAATCTGGAGATTCTTCAAACATAGCCTCATCATAACAATACTCTATTCCATCTTCAAGTTGTTTCATAAGAATATCAAGTTTCTTAATCATAACCCTTCTACGAAATCCTTTTAAGTTATCAGTATATCCCATTAACTCCCATATTTAATCCATAAACTATTTGCATAAGTCATTTCTGATTTATTTAATAATCTTTCTTCAGATTCATAATATTCAATTCTATCATTAACCCATCTATATTCACGGTCATCGATATTCATTTCAGGTCCTTTAAACATCTCAATTGCTGTTCCAAGTTTCTTCAACTTACCGAATATCATATCCCATTTAGTTTTATCAAATGTTTTAACTTTACTTCCCTTCATATTTCCTCCATAACGAATTACACATTAAACCATCTTCACGAGATAATTTTTTCCAACCGAATTTTCTAACACCATCTATCAAATTCATAACATAACCTTTATCTGCTCGTGTTTCATCTAAATCTACACCAGGCCCACCATCTCGGTACATATCATTAATACTATATTTTAATTGTAATAACTTACCTATTATACTATCCTTACGATATGCTCGTTTTGCAGGTTTCTTTTTAGTTATTCTCTTTGCTGCTACTTTTTTCATTTTCTTCTCCTTTAAATAAATCATCACCACACCTTTTATATATTTTATTTAATGCTGCCATCTGTTTAGATGTGATTCTATAATTCTGTTTTGTTTTTTCATATACATCATCAATAAATTGAACTGCGTAATCACCTTTTGATTCTGCAAGTGACCTTACCATTTTAATCTTATCTAATATAGGTTTTATCTTTGCATCTGCTTCTTGTCTCAAACTCTCATTGTAGTTTGGATTTTGATTACATTTCTTAATACCATTCTGTATTGCAGTTGCCATCTTTGGTGTAATCTTTCTACTACCTGTAACTAATATCTGATACATCTCTAATAAAAATTTGTTTTTACAACTATTGAGTGGACTCATATGCTCTTTCAACCATTTAATTTCTTTCTTAAATGTTTCTGCATAAAACTCACGATTTTTCTTCATCGTTTCTGGTTTAGGTTTTCTATAAAATCTATTATACATTATCTCTCCAAATCAATTACATTACCAAAATAATCATCAAATGTTGTGATTAAATGTTCATAACCACCCATTCTCATATCATATAACACTAACTCTTCATCTAATTCTAATTGCTTACATAACTTACTTGCCAAACCCAATAGGTAAAATGCATTACCTTGTGGTCCTGTTAAATCTATAACTTGTTTCTTTTCTGTTTTGGTTATAATTGCCATAATTATCCTATATCTATTTTATTATTAACAATCCACTCCAACTCATCTAACTCATCTAATTTTTTACAATTATGTCGTTGAGTTGCACAAGCGTAACAATCTTTATCACCACAATGAACACCTTCTATATATTCTATTTTTTCCATATTAACTCTCCTTTAAAGTGTTTTTAATCTAATTACATTAGCCAATAGTTTTT
>CEUI01002363.1_pt1 | contig 14707 bp, 23 predicted proteins | sample 531411 | NCBI WGS metagenome assembly CEUI01 (sample SAMEA2622841, study PRJEB7988) | marine metagenome | isolation source: saline water (ENVO:00002010), including
GAGACACGCTGACTCTGACCAAGTGCCCTTCTTATTGAGCGTTCCTGGTCCGTTATCTCTCCGTAAAGGCCCTGACAGTGACAATGGAACTACAACTCCTTATACTGTCTCTATATCAACCACTATTGACCCTTAAATGAAACGCAAAGGACGAAATCAAAACTTTAGTATCATTCGTAAATTCCGCAATGAAGGGAAGATTAACGAAGAGTTTGAAGTTGTATTGGGTAGTTTGACCCTCGAGGAAATTATAGCCGTTAAATTAGAACTCGCAGCTAAAACCGTTGGTGGCAAACTTTACGGCTTTCCCATTTGGACATCTTTAAACCGTATTGTCAGAGACGCAGTGCTAAAATACGCTTTATCAGCAACACAAACGAAAATGGAAGCAGCTAGATTACTTGGAGTGACAAAACATACCCTCTACGGTGAGACAAAGAGATATGGTACAGAAACTTTTTTTGAAAATGACTTGACAGATGAAAGTTAGTATGATATTATGTTTGTATATGAAGAAGAGTAAAAATAAACTGTGACGCACTCATTTAAGAAATGTATATGTTAGCCTTCATTGCCTCTAATGAAGGGGATATAAACACCCACGAGGGGTATCCAGTTGAAAAGAGGCTAGTAGGAGCGGTGGAGCGAGAAACCCGCCTTCTTAAATGAACCCTTAAAGGGAGGCGATTAGCCTCCCTTTTTTTGTTTACCTTTATCTAACCAAATCAACTAATTAATAATATGCAACTGTTATTTGAAAATTGGCGACAATATTTGAAAGAGAATGAGAACAAAATCGTCGCCTATCATGGCAGTAATATCCCAATTAGAGAATTTAGCCGAGAGTTCGGTGCCCAGGGCGTAATATGGTTTACGGAAGACAAAGAGAAAATTACACGCGGTGAGAGTGGTGCAGTGTCAACTAAATATATAATGACAGTTGAACTAGATGCTAAAAATCCAGCTGGGTGGAGTGAATATGACAAGCTTTTTTTACAACAAATTGAAGATCAAGGCTATGATAGCATCAAACTAGACGACAATTGGGTGATGTTTGATCCAACAAAAATAAAGGTCACTGAAATTGAGAGAACAATATAAGGATAAACTAGGATATGAAATTACTATTTGAAAATTGGCGAAAGTACATGGAAGAAGATGTGACCAGCGCGGAAGAATTTATGCTCTTGTGTTTGCGTCAGTGTAGGACTATCGATGAAAGTGAACTTGATCAAATTAATAGTTCAATTGCTAAGATTGTTGGCGCAGCAAAGGATGTCCTAGGCGCTGAAGGTGAAATCCCTTTCATCTCTCCAGAATCTCTTGAAAAAATCCAACCAGAGCAAATGGTTGCAGAAGCCGAAGAAGATGAGCTAGGTGCAACTCCATATCAACTTGGACAAGCCAGCCCAGAACAACTTAAATTAAGAAAACAATATTATGGACCCGAAGGCGAAGTGACAAAATATGGTCCCAAAGCAGTTAAGGATCTGGAGCGCGGCTTAGGCCACATGTCTGCTGAAGAGTTTGAAGAATCGGGACACGTTCTTAAAGTTCCACAAGAAGTATTAAAAGATTTTCAACAACTAGTTGAGAGTACAAAAGAAACTGAAGGTTTATATGAAGAAGCTAGAGATTGGTATCATAACATTCGCAATTTACTTGACCAAGAGACTGATAGTGATAGAGACTCTGCTTTGTTGGGTTTGATGATCGCAACTTACTCTCCGAGAGCCAAATTTGCTTTAAATTTAACTGAAGCCGTTTTTATGTACAAAGCCGTTAAAGAAGATGTTGCAGAAAAGCCTGACAGACTTAAAGAATATTTAGAAACATTTGCTGGCGCGGAAAAAAGAACACCAGGAGATCCCAGAGGTTTCACTGGTGCCCATAAAGTACCAAATTTTGCTCTTAATTTGATTGCTCCCAATCTAGCTGGCAAAAGAGGTGAAACCGGAGAAATTGACTATGATGATCTTTATGAGTGGAACTCTACAATTGATACATGGATGATTGATGCCTTTTATCCTTCTCTCCGAAAAGCTTCAACCGCGAAGGAATGGGAAGCTATTAAGGGTAAATTAATGTCTAACGTCGTTTCTTATCGTTATATGGCTAGATTAGTCGCAAAAGAGGCTAGAAATCTTAAATTACTGCCACATGAACTTCAAGCACTTATTTGGGTTGCTTCGCAGATCCGTCAAACCGGCGAGGCTGGGTTGGGAGTGACAACTCAGTTTGCTTACGATCAAATTAGACAAGCAATTACAAATGTTGCGGATATCAATAGTGATTTAAAGTCTTTGGAACTTTTAGATGAAAAAGATTGGCTTGGTACAATCTTATCCAAGATTGACAGCGAGGGTTTCGAAGAAGCTGCTAAGGTTGCCTTAGAAAAAGGCCAAGGCGTTAGAAGCATTACATCCAGGGGTAAAAAAGGTGCAATGTTTGATTATTTCCCTGCCCCTGAAAAGGTTGTAAAACCCAAAGGACCGAAAAAAGCGAAGAAAGAAAAAGAAAAAGTAATGAAACCTTACGAAGATCCACAGTTTGAAGATCTCAAGACTCATTACGTGATGAATAACGTCATTCAGATGGCAACTGGTAAATTTAATAACCTATACGACTCAATTATGTTGTATATGGACCCTGAATTCTCCACTGAAAAAGCTGTGGAGTACATCACAGGTCGTTTTGACCCAGAGGCTCGTGCGACAAAGAGTTATTTCAAGGAAGGGAAAATACGAATAAGGATTAGTAGGCGTAAATGAGGCTTTTATTTGAAAGTTGGCGAGAATTTATTAAGGAAGGGGAAGAAATGGATAAACATGAGGTTTCCAAAGTAATGATCGTTGATGGGGATAAAGTTTTATTGCTTTTGAGAGAAAAGAACTCTCATTGGAAACCTCTTTACTGGGACTTCCCAGGAGGACACTTAAAAAACGACGAAACATGGGAACAGGGTGCTATCAGAGAAGTAAAAGAAGAAACTAATCTAGATGTGTCTGGTTTGGAAGAGATTACTGTTGAAAATCAAGAAGCCCGCATAAAGTTTTTTAAAACTACAAACTTCTCAGGTAAATTTATCCTCGATACTCTAGAGAACGAAGCATTTAGATGGGTAAAGGCCAAAGATATCCCTAATTATGACAAATTGACGCCAAACGTGGCTACGCTTGTTGAGAAGGAATTACAAGATGAAACTACTATTTGAAAATTGGCGAAAGTATTTGAATGAAACAATAAACGTTACTGTTGGAAAAATAAAAGACTTAGTATGCCCAACAGCAACACAAGATTTAGAGCTTAATACTAAAAATAGAGATACAGCGGTGCAAGCGGAACATATTCAATATGGTCCGTTAAATGTTGACGAACCCGGGGATTATTGGCAAAAAATTGCACAAGCTTGGGATACCACGGAAGACGCTGCAAAAAAGTCTTTGTGTGGCAACTGCGTTGCTTTTGATATTTCTCCTCGTATGAAGGATTGCATGCCAGGAGAAACTTCCGATGATGATGGAGAACTTGGATATTGTTGGATGCATCATTTTAAATGTCATTCTGCTAGATCTTGCAGAACTTGGGCAAAAGGTGGCCCCATCGCGGAGAATAATAAATCTGCGGAGTGGCAGGAGAAAAACAAATAATGAAACTCCTATTTGAAAATTGGCGCAAATATGTTAACGAAATGACGACAGTTGAGGATTATCACTTTGTTGTTACTTCTAGTCCTGATGTTCACAAAGTAGAAGTGGTTAAAAAAGAAGGTGAAAGCCTAGTTCCTGTTATTTCCAAGATAGACGGTAAAGAGTCCTACATACAAATTGCAAAAAGAACAGATGTAGACCATTATGAGGTAGCTAGCGTTGCTGCACCGGAAGGATCAAAGGGTGTGGGCCTGACTTTGTACAAAATAGCCCTAGAATTAGCGGCAGACGAAGGATTATCGCCAGATAGCCTAGAAACAAGCCAGGATGCCTTGAAAATATGGGATATTCTCATGAAAGACTCGGATATCACGAGAACTGCCATAGATCCTTATGAAAACGAGAATGATCCTCTTAATAACGTTTTTTATAAACAAACAAAAGATGTTATTCCTTCCCTCGGAGATAAAATCACGTTTCAGGAGAAAAGTGGCAAAGTAGAAGAGCCCCCAGAACCGGAACCAGAGCCATTTGGCATAGAAGATTGGGATGATTTATACGACGACGATATTTTATAAAACTTCTTGACATTCCTTCCACAATATCATACTATATAACACATGGGGACGTAAGGGTTTCGACTGAGTAAAGAAACTAAAACGTGCAAGGCAGAGGGCAGCGTGGCTCTGTAAAAACGCTGAAACTTTAAGTGCCAATACTGACACTTTTTCTGATTTTGCCTTAGCGGCATAATCACGGGGTTTCGCCGGTTCCTTGTTAATAAATACCGGCACTCACTTACACACAGGAGAATATTATGAGTGAAAATAACAAGAGCGGATATGAACTCCGCAGTGATCTTTTGGGAATGGCAATTGGCATTCTTGAAAACCGACAAGGCCAACAGTTTGGCAACGAGCATCTTAAACCAGAAGGGCAAAGAAAGCCAGTTACACCCTATACTACTGAAGATGTTCTTGTTGAAGCCGAAAAGCTTTATAATTTCGTTCAGAAAAAGAACTAAATGTTTGTCAGTATCACATAACTGACTAACCTTGTGAATGACGTTTTATCGGACTTATTTAGGACGCGGGTTCGACTCCCGCCGTCTCCACCATTTTTTTTCCTATCTATTTAGCACATAACTACTTATTAATATGAAACTCTTATTTGAGAATTGGCGAAAGTACCTAAACGAAACAAAGTGGGAAGACTATAATATCCCCAAAGGCCGTTGGGAAGACATATCAGTAGAAGATATCAAACAAGCTGCGACCGAACGTGGTGGTGAAGTCAATATTGCGGACGAATTGTTTAGCTTGATAGACACCGCATATGACTATATTGGTGGCCACATCAATTTGCAGGGCGTAGGAGACCTTCCAGGTAAATATACAGATTGGACAGCCATTGATCTAGACGACGATCCGGAGCCGGATGCTTTGCGTTTTGCAAAAGGCAAAAAAATGGCTGGTTCTGGTCACGATGGAACGCGCAAAGCTATCGATGCATATTTAGAAAAAACATCTTCTTTATTAAAGGAAGAAGGTTATTACGGTGAAATGTCTAAAGCTATTGCGCACATCATGATCACTAGACATAGCGTACCATATGTCCCTAGTCACGAAGACGTTGAAAAAGTATTAGGTAAACAAGTTGATTGGATCGGCCCCCACCCAGAAGGCAAATACCCCGGATATGATGGCTGGTATACCAGAGGAATTGGTGGTAGCCAAGAAATGAAAATTATGCTTGGAAACCCGATTGGAATTGAAACAGCCGTAGGTTACAATTGATGAAATTATCAATACTAGTGCTGAGTTTATTCTTATCAGCATGCGTGGCAGACAAATACGAAGATTATAAACACGGAACAGTTATTACCACCATCGAGTACGATGGTAAAACTCAATCTCTTTGGTGTACATGGAAGAAAGACGAAACGCAATGTCCAAAAGAAACCTTAGATTGTGTATACCAATATCACAAAGAAGCTCAAGACTACATTGAATCAGCTAAGAATATGCTTCAGTTGAGCAGAGAAAGAATTCCAGTAATTGGTGAATTTTATAATGCTTTATGTTCATTACATAAGGTCAATATATATTTAAACGAATTGAAAGAAGAAAAACCGAAAGATTACAAGATATTGGTAGACGCTGGATTAGTTCAACAAACAAAGATGGTTGCTACTGTATTAACACTTAAAATCAGAGAGTTAGAAAATGAGAACAAATTTGAATGAATTAGTTGGAAACACGCCTTTAATAAGATTATCTGAAAAATTATACGCAAAATTTGAAACATACAACCCCTCCGGAAGTATTAAAGATCGGATGGTTTCTTATATCCTACGAGAAGCCGAGCGAACTGGAAAACTCAAGAAAGGTGACACTATTATTGAGGCAACCAGTGGCAACACTGGCATTGCAATTGCAATGTTTGGGGCTGCTAATGGATATAAAGTAAAAATTGTTATGCCCGGTAATATGAGCGAAGAAAGGAAACAAATGATGGAGGCTTTCGGAGCTAGCATTTGGCCTGTTGAGGACGGAGACTTCGATGGGGCCATCGCTATGAGGGATCAATCTGTAAAAGAGTTCGGATGGTTTACTGTTAACCAGTTTCATAACCCTTTAAACATTGAATGTCATTATGAGACAACTGGTGTTGAAATCCTAGAACAAGTTCCTGGTAAGATATCTGCATTTATTGCGGGTACCGGTACCGGCGGTACAATAATGGGCGTAAGACAGCGTTTAATGGAGACACACACTGATTTGAAAACTGTTGTGGTAGAACCTCAAGAATCTCCTGTGATGAGCGGAGGAAAACCCGGATTGCACGGGATTCAAGGAATCGGAGATGGATCTAAATTTCTCGTTGACCTTTCTGTTGTTGATGAAGTTGTTATGATCCCCACCGAGAGTGCCAAAGGAAAAGCACGAGAACTTATTCAACAGGGGTTATTAGTGGGAATCAGTTCTGGAGCTAATGTTCTGGCTGCAGAACGGTGGATTGAGAAGAACAACCCTGACGGTGCCGTTGTTACTGTTCTTTGTGACAGAGGCGAACGATATCTTTCTTGCCTGTAACAAAAATATCTGTTATACTAAACACACCAACCAATAACATACAAGAGGTACGTATGAATATTTTTGCTATCGAAGGTAACATTAAAACTGGCGAAGTTGATTGGATCCAATCAGGCAAATCACAAGATAATTATCGTGTCGTAAAGATGATTCTAGAGACATGTCAAATGCTATGTACAGCCCTGAACGAACTATCCGGTGACCAGATTGCTCCATATAAGTCAACTCACAAAAACCACCCATCAACAAAATGGGTACGCGCATCATCAGCCAATTTTCAATCCATGGTCGTACATGCACGTGCTCTTCTTCAAGAATATACCAAGCGGTTTGGAAAAACCCATAAATGTTCTTCTGTATTGGATAAATGCATTGAATTGTACAATCCTTCTTTATTTTCTTCACATACACCGACAAAACTCCCATTGGCCATGCCTGATGAGTTCAAATCAGATAATGTTATTGAATCTTATCGTAAATATTATGCTAGCAAACCTAGAATGCGGTATTTCAAGAATGACGTTCCAGAGTGGTTTGTAAAGCATCGCGGTAATAAAGAATACCAGCGCATTTGATCTTGACTTCTCGCCTTTCTTTTGATATTATTATTATATGAGAAATAAAAAAAGCTTCAATCTAAAAGAAACTATCAAAGGTATCCCTACTTTAACAAAAATTGCTGCAATTTTGTTTATTGTAGGCAAGATTCATTTCATCCCTGCGGCTGCTTTCGCACTAATTAATAGAGACACAGCAATAATATTTATGGCAATATATATTGCTTGTATTGCGTTATCCATCATCTTAACATTAATTGACATTGCAAAGTTTCGTAACAAAAAAGATGAGGTGCCACCTTCTATTGAGCAAGTTCGGAAGTGGGTAAAACAATATAATCTTAAAATGGGGGTTGAAAATGAATAACCTTAATAACGATGACGATCTTTTAGGAAAAATGATTACTATCACCAACAGATTCATTATAGGATTTGAACTGGTTGGTATTCTGGTGTTAATTTGGATCGTTTGGAACATTTCGCAAGACAAGTTTTAATATGATCATTTGTGTTTGCAAAAATATCTCAGAGTCAAAATTGAAAAAACTGATAAAGAAAGAGAATATTTCCAATTTAAATCAACTAAAAACCAAACATGGTATTGGAGCAGATTGTAAAATGTGCGTCAGTGCTATAAAAGAACTTTTAAAGGGCCTTTAGCTCAATGGTTAGAGCATCCGGCTCATAACCGGACGGTTCTGGGTTCGAGTCCCAGGAGGCCCACTTTTTTCTCCTTAAACCAACTACTTATACTAGTTATTGCATACATTTAAGGAGAAAACCATGACAGATCTTAATATCCCCACTTTAGACATCGAAGATTTTGATTTAGAGGCTGTAGAAGCCGAACAAACTGATGGAGTTGAAGACGAATCAGGAGGAGCATTAACTTATGCTGTGATTGGTTCGGGTCAAGGTGGAGGTCGTATTGCAAAAGCATTTTACGACTTAGGTTACAAAAAAACAATTATTTTTAATACCGCTAAAGCTGATTTATCTTTAGTGGAGTTACCAGAAGAGCACAAATTTTATATTGATTATTTAGGAGGTCAAGGTGCAGGAAAAGATCAAGAAAGAGCTAAACAAGCTTATGAATCTAGAAGTCAAGAAATTTTTAATAAGCTCCGTGAAATCTTTGGTGAGAAAATTGACCGGATTCTTGTTTGTGTTGGTGCTGCGGGAGGCACTGGTGGTGGTAGTGTCACAACATTAGTTGATATTGCCAAACGATATTTCACCTACGTTGGCATAGAAGATGCTAACGAGCGAGTGGGTGTTATTGCATCGCTTCCTACAGCCGGAGAAGCGGCTTCTCCCGCCGTTGCGAACAATGCCTATAACAGGGTCCAACATTTGTGTGCGAACGCCGCAAACGGCGAATTTGCGCCTCTCATCCTCATTGACAATGATAAGATCAAGAAGATGTATCCACAACTGACCGTTAAGCAGTTTTGGCCAACCCTGAACAACACTATTGCAGGTCTGTTTCATGTCTTTAATGTTTTAGCTACTAAGAATTCAGATTACACTAGTTTTGATCCTGCGGATTATAACACTATCATGAAAACTAGTGGATGTATGATTCTGGGGGTTACTTCTATTAAGAATGTTGAAAGTGAAACTTCGGTTTCAATGGCTCTTAAAAATAATCTAGAAAAAACTCTCTTGGCTGGTGGATTTGACTTGACATCTGCTAAAGGGGCTGCTAGTATAGTAGTTGGAGGTACGCAACTGTACGAAAACGTTGCAGGTCTTATGAATTCTATCGAATATGGGTTTGACACACTTGCTACTTTAACTGGAGGAGCTATTATCCATCGTGGAATTTACGAAGATCCAAATAAAGACAAACTAGTTGCTTACACTATCGTCGGAGGCTTGGACGCCCCGGAAAAAAGGTTAAACGATCTTAAAAAATTCTTAAACATCTAAGGTTATCTCATGAGAAAACAAAAATATTCTGATTTTGTCTGCGCACCAGATACAATGAAAATACGAGTGATGGATGCAGTTAATTCTGCAGTAACACTGGGCTTGTTGTTGAAGGATAAACACATCTTTAAAGGTACGTATATGATAAGTGATCTTTCTAGTGAACAATTGTCAAAAGCTGTAACATATTTTTGTAATGATTTAATTGAATTAGAGGATTATGATGATTTTGAAGATTGGGTATCAGAAGAAGAAGTAATGTACGTTAAACATGCTGCTCAATCTATAAAGCACGTTTACACCAAGTTAGGACTACTTATATGGAGTAAATGATGCCTATTTACGAATATAGGTGTACTAAATGCAATAAAATATTGGAGTTTATACAATCCATCAAGGATGATCCATTGACCGAGGATCCTAATTGTTTGGAAAAACCATGCCAACTAAAAAAACAAATTTCTAACACATCATTTCAGTTAAAAGGCGATGGATGGTACAAAGATGGCTATTCAAAACCTTTTCCTAAAAACGATTGAGAAATACTCATCGTCAATTACATTAATTCAAAGGAGGTTTTTTATGAATATGAATAATGTATGTACAATTGCAAGGTATCTTTTGGGGCTGACGTTTGTCGCTTTTGGTCTCAATGGATTTTTGAATTTTATCCCATTAGAAGCGCCGACAGGAGAAGCTGCGGCATTTTTGGGAGCCCTTGCTGCAACAGGGTACATGTTGCCAATGATTATGCTGACACAAATCGCAGCTGGTCTTATGTTAGTGACAAATCGGTATACCATGCTAGCCTTACTTTTGCTGGCCCCGATTGTTGTTAATATTGTCGCTTTCCATCTTTTCTTAAACAGTGCTGGACTTTTGTTGGCGCTTATGGTACTATCGATGGAAGTTTTATTGATTCACGAGAATCGTGAGAAGTTTTGTAATCTAATTTGCTAATTTAAAAGGAGGAATAAATTATGTTATCTAGAATTTTTCTTATTATGTGTTTTATTATGGGGTTCATGGTTTCTGGCTGTGAACTGAGTTGTTGTGATGATAATTGTGGTGACGATGAGGTCGCTGCAACTACAGAAGCAACTGAAGGGGAGGCTGTGACTGAAGAAGCTGAAGAAGCTACTGAGGAAGCGGTTGACGAGCAAACCGTTGAGGAAGCTGTAGAGGCTATCGAAGAATCTTTGGAAGGAGAGGCAGAGCCACCTGAAGGAGAAGCTACCGAGGAAGCTACAGAAGAAACCGAAAATACTGAAGAAGAAGCCGTTGAGGAAGAAGTAGAGGAAGAAGAAACCGCTACGGACGAGGAAGCGGCTGAAGAGAACGCAGATACCCCCTAGGTACTGGCTTATTAAACTCTTCTACACTCTTTTTTAGACCCACCAAATACTTCATGTACATGTCTATCATATGTTTCATATGATGGCGATCTATAGTTTTATACATAAAATTCATTAAGTTATCATATCGGGGGGATATTGATACATGTGAAAACTCACGAAAAACAGAATGGATCATTCCTATTAATTCACCTTTGTGGTTAAAAATAGGAGATCCGGAACTTCCACCGACAGCGGGAAGAGAATATAAAGACGCGGAACTTCTAGATCCATTGTAAAAGCCTTCTTGAATAATAATGTTATCTCTAGAAAAAATACCCAGCGGCGCTGCAAGGTTATAAACTTTATCTCCCGGCTCAGGGCCACTGGCAGAGATGCTAACTGCTTTTTGGTATAGATCAGGTGCCCATAATATGCACACATCGCTTTCAATGTTAAAATCAATAACATCGATGGAGTATTCCCTTTCATTGATGTCCAAGATGTTGAACACTAGCTCGTACTCGTCACCAAATGTTTTGTTGATATATTTTTTTGCACATACGTGCCCCGCAGTTAGCACGTAAGCGCCTCCCGGGACATTTCTGACCACTACCCCTGACGCGACGGATTGGAAGCGTCTGGGGCCTTTACAGTCCTTTTCGGATTCTCCAACACACACCTTTTTAACAGTTAGAGTTTTTTCAATTTTTACGAAAGAAGATCTTGGAAGAATATGTTTAACCGTGTTGGTTGGCATGATCTCTTTGGCACATGAAAGATTCGTTAATATTAAGAAAATTGTTAATATGATTCTAGCCATTACAATAGTAATTAGCTAATTATAAAACAAAAAAGGAGGTTATATACCTTGAAAAAATACCTTATTATATTTTTCGCTTTATTTTTAATAACTTTGCCGGGTTGTTTTATAAAGGAAATTAATAAAGATGACACTATTGAAGCACAATTTGTTAAAAATGAAGAAAAACCGAATATAGTAGTTCAACGCGATTTTAGCGATGACACTATACCATGTTATGGTTGGGAATTGGAACAAGAAAATATAACAAATGCTGATTAGCTTTCTATTTATATTAGAACGATTTTTTTTACACAACAGTTGTGGATAAATGGCTAAAAAAACCTACCTCTTAGATACTAGTGTTTGCTTAACTGATGCCGATGCGATATTTGCTTACGGTTACAATGATATTTTAATTCCTTTAAAAGTATTGGAAGAGATTGACAACCATAAAAAACGACCCAATGGTGTTGGCTCAAACGCTAGAAAAATTATTAGATCACTGGATAATCTCCGAGAACGTGGGGATCTCAACAAAGGTGTCAGATTAGGGAAGGGTAAGGGTATACTTCTTGTCAAGAATTTTGACCCCAATGATTTACCAACATCTTTTGATTCAAAAATACCAGACAATCAAATTATTGGAACTGGATTAACAGAATTACGTGAGAACCCTAAGAAAAAGTTAATTGTCGTCTCACGTGACATCAATATGCGTGTTAAATGTGACGCCATTGGTATTAAATCAGAAGATTTTGTTACTGGCCAAGTTGTAAAAAGCGCTAGCTCCTTGTATACTGGGTTTGTATCACATTTAGTGGATGACCAATTAATCGATAGATTCTACACCGGAGAATCAATATATCTGGAAGAAGAAAAAGTCAAATTTCAACCACAGCAGTTTATTATGCTAGTTTCTAGCTCAAATGAGAGAAAAACAGCTTTAGCTCGGTTTATGTCCTACTCTCAGCCTTTGAAAAGAGTTAATGAATATAAGCAAGGCATTTGGGGTGTTATCCCGAGAAATAAAGAGCAGGCATATGCTCTGAATCTATTATTAGATCCTGAAGTTCAAGTCGTGTCTTTGGTTGGTAGAGCAGGATCTGGAAAAACTCTGTGTGCTATAGCTGCCGGCCTGCAGCAAACTTTAAATTCTGGTCAAAATTATGATCGTTTAATTGTTTCGCGACCAATTCAACCTTTAGGAAAAGACATTGGGTATCTCCCTGGCACATTAGAGGAAAAAATGACGCCATGGCTCGCACCTATTCAAGATAATTTAAGATTTTTAATGGGAAATGATAAAACAACACTTGACTTAAATCTGAAACATGGTATCATAGAAATAGAAGCATTGACGTATATCCGTGGAAGATCTATAGCAAATGCTTTTATTATTATCGATGAAGCTCAGAATCTGAGTTCTCATGAGCTTAAAACCATTGTTACGAGAGTTGGAGAAAATACAAAAATCGTGTTAACCGGAGATATTGAACAGATTGACAATGTGTATGTGGATGAAACATCCAGTGGACTAACCTATGCAGTGGAAAAATTTAAAGCTCATGAAATTGCAGGACATATTACTCTCCAGAAAGGCGAGAGAAGTAAAGTAGCTACCCTAGCTGCAAAAATTCTTTAATACAGGGCTTGACTTTTTCGTCAAAATATGATACAATCAAAAACATGAATTCATACATTAAAAATTCACTTAATAACTTAAAATATTATACTTTATATAATAATACTAATATCTTAATTAAAGATTCTTTACCAGATTATATAGATATTAAGAATACTTTAAAGAAAATAGAATATATTATACCTAATCACTTAATATATAACTTAGATTCAATCTATATAGGCAATTTTGAACATCTTAATGATAGAGAAGTTGGTTCTATATATGAAGACGGTACAATATATATTACTAATGCATTAATTGATGATGATCAACTAATAGAGCATATAGTACACGAAATAGCCCACCTAGTAGAAGAGACTTCACCGGATATATTATATACAGACGGTAAGTTAGAAATTGAGTTCTTAGGTAAAAGAGCAAGACTAGAAAAATTAATTAAACAAAACGGATATCAATTTAATCATATTAACTTTTTAAACCCTGATTATACCAAGGAAATGGATGCATTCCTGCATAAAGAACTGGGTTATGAGAAGTTAGCTAATTTTGTCAATGGTCTTTTTATCACTCCTTATGCTGTGACATCTCTAAGAGAGTACTTCGCTACTGCATTTGAAGATTACTACCTAAACAATAGCTCTCAAAGAATCAAAGATATCAGCCCTGAAGTATATAAAAAGCTTGATTATATCAACGATATGGTGTAAACTATATTCATGAATAAAACAAAACAACACGTATCCTTTTCAGAATTAAAGCAATGGAATGATTGTGCTTTTAAACACAAATTGATGTATCTAGATGATCTTAAGTTGTTTAAAGGTAATGAATTCACTGCCTTTGGTAAAGCAATACACGACACATGTGAGAAATCCTTACATGAACCAGAAAAAGAGGCAGAATTTAGACTATTCTTTAAAATCAACTTCTTATCAGAGTTAAAAGCTCTAAAAGAGGATGGCATTGAGTTAGATAAAAATCTAGTAGAAGCCATGAAGGCACAAGGTACTGAGCTTTCTGTGTTACCTTTACCAGCTTTAAAAGAACATTTCGGAGAATATGAGGTAATATCAACCGAAGAGATGTTATACGAAGATATTGAGGGTCATGACTATAAATTCAAAGGGTATATCGATGCTGTCATTAAGACTTCAGACGGTAAATACCATATCATTGATTGGAAGACATGCTCTTGGGGTTGGGATATGCGTAAGAAAACTGATAAAATGATTACATATCAGTTGACATACTATAAGCATTTCTTTGCTAAAAAGCATGGTATTGATCTTAAAAACATTGAAACCCACTTCGCCCTTCTTAAGCGTACTGCTAAAAAGAACAAAGTTGAGATATTCAGAGTAACAAGTGGGCCAAAAAAAATCAAAAATTCACTTGACTTATTGAATATGGCATTGTATAATATTAATAACAAAAAATATATTAAAAACAAACTTTCTTGTCGCAATTGCGAATATTACAAAACATCACACTGTCCTTGAGGTAAAATATGGATAATAAAAAAACAAAAATTTTGATGATCAGTGATCATCCATTTGCCCCATCTGGGGTTGGAATTCAGACTAGATATATGATGGAAGCACTTCTTAAAACTGGACGTTACCAGTTTATTAGTATTGCTGGTGCAATGAAGCATGAGGATTATAACCCACAAAGAACAGATGAATGGGG
>CEUI01064346.1_pt1 | contig 14706 bp, 20 predicted proteins | sample 531411 | NCBI WGS metagenome assembly CEUI01 (sample SAMEA2622841, study PRJEB7988) | marine metagenome | isolation source: saline water (ENVO:00002010), including
AATGTAGGTTCAATCCCACTAGATGTGTCAGCTATCATTGATATTGTCCCTGTAGGTGCAACTGTTAACCTACAATGGTTTCTAAACCTTTGGGTTTTCTCTTTATTAAAAGGAACATTATAATTACTTTTTTCCCACGCAGGGAAGACTCCTCTAGCTTCGGCTAATTTTTTAGACTCATCGTCAGCCCAAGTTCTAACAGAAGACATAATATCTCTTCCAATATCTCTAGCTAACTTAGATGAGTAAGGTACTTGCATTTGAATAAGCAGGTCTGCAAACCCCATTATACCTAAACCTATTTTTCTAGTAGCTTTAGTCATTTGCTCTATTTCAGGTGTAGCATACTTGTTTGCATCTATAACGTTATCTAAGAAATGAACAGATGTTCGTGTAACCCATTCTAAGTTTTTCCAATCTATTTTTTCTTTCCACCCATGTGTAGGCCCTGCAGCTTTCTGATAAAACTTCGCTAAATTAATTGAACCTAAGTTACACGATTCATTTGGTAGTAAAGGTTGCTCTCCACATGGATTAGTAGCAATCATTTCACCATATTCTTTTTTAACATGATTATCTTTGTTTACTTGGTCAAGGAAAATCATTCCTGGTTCTCCATTTCTCCAAGCTCCCTCGACTATTTTATTAAACACTTCTCGTGCATTTATATGTTTTTCTATTGAATTGTCTTTAGGGTTTACTAAAGAATAATTCATGTCGTGTTTTACAGCATTCATAAAGTTTGAATCTACACCTACAGAAATATTAAAGTTGTGAATATCCCCTTCTACTTTTTTACATTCAATAAACTCCAATATGTCAGGGTGATACACAGACATTACGGCCATATTAGCACCGTCTCTCTTTCCACCTTGAGTTATCATAGAAGATACTCTTGATAGAGTTTTTAGTACCTCTATAGGTCCACAAGCCACCCCATGAGTAGTTTTTATAGAGGAACCTTTAGGTCTTAACTTAGACAAAGAAAACCCGGTACCTCCACCAAATTTCTGTACCATAGCAGCGTCTGTAGAAGATTTCATTATACCTTCCATGCTATCTTCTAGAGGCAACACAAAGCACGCTGAAAGTGTTCCTTGTTCTGTACCAGCATTCATTAGTGTAGGAGAGTTTGGAATGAACTCTAAATTAGACATCATTAAATAAAAATCTTTAGCTGTAAGTTCTGCATCTACAGCTAATTTACCATACGTAGTATCAATGCATGCTATAGCTTTAGCAACTCTTTTGAATAATTCTTCTGGTGTTTCTATTACCTTGTTTTCTGAGTTTTTTAAAAGATACCTATGACTTAATATAACGTTAGCTTGGTCTGTAATAGATGGTTTGTTTTCTATACGTGTGTTTAATTTGTCTCTTAGTATCATTTTGTTTTCTCCTATATTTTCTTATTATTTGCGATAACCACAATATATGCAAAGTCCTCTTTCTGGAACCCAAAAGTTTGAATTACATACAGACTCTTTGCATTGTGGGTTTGGGGCCTTTTCCATTCTTTGAACCTCGTTTAAAGGTTCCATTTGTAAGGGGTTAGGTTGAGGACCTAGTCCCTTTTTCTCATCCATTCCTTGTCTTCGACTTTCAGGAGTTTCACCCGGACTTACAGCATTAAACCAATCAGTAGCACTGCCTAAATCTACATACTTGTAAGCAGTGTTATGAGCTGATTGCAAAGCCATAGCAATAGAGAAAAAAGCATCCCCATGTCCCATTGGTGTATTCGGAGCTTTTAATTCGTTACTAACAGACAAGATTTGCTGCTTCTGTCTTTCGTCTTTGATTAGTTTTAATATACCTGAATGGACAAAATTTTCAAACACAGATGCCATAGTATTTTTAGATTTTTTTGTGAAGTTCATAGCCAACCATCTTGTGTCTAACCCACGGTCTTCTAGCTCTCCTCTAGTGTTATCAACATAGCCAGATGTTAAGTTAAAATTATCTGCTACTTCATTCAAATATTCTATTTGGTCAGAGTAACTCCAGCCATCTAAAAAGGAAGAATGTATTTGTTCTAGTTTCTCTCCACGTTTTCTAAATATAACTAAGTGAGAAGGATGTCTTTTTTTCCCTACATCAAACCCCCCAAAAAACAAATCTCCAGTTTCCCAATCTTTAAATTCTTTTAGGGCTGGGGCAGAGCGTAGGCTGTCATCTTCACACTTTAGGATGTCCTCTTCATCAAAATACGACTCTGTTGCAAAGTGAGGTACTAACATAAACTCTGAAGCAAAAGACTTGGGTCTAGCTTTCTGTTGAGCTAGCAAATATTTCTCACTCATTATCTCAGGTGCCAATACTCTTCTACCTGGCACAGGGTCTAGGGCAGGTAATACTCTAGCCTTGAATCGTTCATCATCTTGTAACTTAGCCAATATATCTCCTGGCATCATAGGTGTTCCTACAACAATAACAGGAGCTTCTTTCAATGGTATGAACATAGACTCTGTCATAAAGTGGTCTTCTACTTTAGTTATTTGTCCCATGTTCAATGGGTTCTCCGGGTCTCTCAATACGTCATCAGCGACTAGAGCACCATTGACGTGCATACCTCGTTTGAAAGAAAACAACCCACCATGCATTATTTCCATAGGTTGATTGTTCTTATAAAATCTAGCTGAGTAATCTGCTTTAGGACTTCTATTTATAAGCAGTTCAGGTATAATTGGGTTTCGAGTTATAATCTTGTTTATCTCTGCAATATGATATTTAGCCATTCCATCGCTATAAGATAAGTAAAGTATGGACATATCTCTAGGAGCTTTCAATAATCTCCAAACACTAAAAGCGTGTCCTAGTATTGTAGATTTAAAATGACCACGAGGTAGTATACCTACGTAGTTCAAACCAGTCTCTAAGCACTCTTCAATGTCTTCTGCTAATAAGGAAACATGCCACGCTTTAAAATACTCTGGGTTGTCATATGATTGAGCCCATATATTTTCAATGAACTCTCTAAAAGAACCAACATCATGTTTTTTCTGTTCTGTTAATCCTTTAGATAAAGCCTTGAACGCATCTTGAATATTTACTATTTCTTTTGCCATACCTAAGAATCTTCGTGTAGCATGTAAACATTTGCTAACTTTGCAGCAATTCTTTGTACCGTATCTTTATCGTCTATCTCTTGCAACAAAACGTCCATAATATCATTTACAAATTGCATGTTTATCATTCCTTGCATGACTTCACGTTGACCTTTTACGGCTATGTCTACTGCTCTAGTAGCATCTAAAGCTCTATCAAAAGTTAATCCTTTTAATTCTGCGGAAGCTTTAGTGGCCATATCTGTGTATTGATTCATTTGGTCTTCTTGGATTTCTGAGTAATCTTTAGCTTTTTTCTTAGCTACTGTGGTTTGACTATCAACGTATTCTTGAATTTTTTGCTCCCCCCATTTTTCTTTTCGTGCCCACATATAAATAGTAGGAGGGGAAACAACGTGCTCTTCTGTAGACACTTCATCAGCTATTTCTTTAGCCGTCAAAGAGCCCTCAAGAAATAACTCCATTGCTTTTAGTTTGATTTCGTTAGGAAACTGTTTTGGCATAATTAGTCTTTATAATCATCATATATACTGTTATCGTCCATCATTCCATACCCAGCATCAGATACATGTTGTGAATCTATGTTTCCACCTAATGGACTTCCGTCTGAGTTTAGGAATTGAGAAAAGTCCCAATATCCTGTTTTATCTGTGTGAGCTGTGTAACAACTTGGAAACTTTATCTTAGCACCATGAGGCATTTTTATAGCGTCATATTTCATACCTATCTCTCCTCTAGTACATATACCAGCCCATATATGTTCTTGTTCTGCAATTGGTGTATAGTTTGTTCTTTTTAATAAAGTCCCTGTAGTCCTTTGTAAATTTTTTATTTCTTGATTGCTTGCACAGTCTGCAAACTTACACCAAACAACGGTGCCATATTTCTTTTTTACATCTTCTATGGTTGGTAGTTTCTTAGGAAACTTATCCTTATACTCTCTTTTAGGGCCTTCCTTCTTGCCCGGAAAGAACATTTGAAAACCTCTAACTACCTTAGTTAATCCACCACCTAACATTCTACTAACCTCCTCTTATTCCATAACGCTATGCAAACAGCATCAGCGTAATCTTGTTCTGGGAATTTATCTCCCCACTTTTCTATTGCGTATTTCATTATATCGTCTTTTTTAGCTTGACCATTTCCTAAACACACTTTCTTCCAGGTCGCTTGATGCACAAACTCTGTTCGTATATCAGCGGTTGCAAGTAAAGCCCAAACTGCACCAACTACTCTAGCAGTTATGGTATATGCCCTACTGTTCCTAACTGGTATTGCATTCTCTAAAGAAGCTTTATAGCCTTTTAATGATTGTACATCATTATTAAAATTAGTAATAAGCTCAGGAAATCTTTCCTCAAACTTCGCTTTTTTATTACAGTCCCACTTCAACAACTCTACTAACTTTTCTTCCTCGTCAATAATAGCTGCATGTATAGCGAAACTTGACGTATCAAACCCTATATAATGCTTCATAGTACATTATACTAACTTTTTCTAATTCGCTTGTGTTCTAAGAGTAACAATTCTACTTACCGTACTATAAAAGGTGTCATATGCTTTCAATAACCCTAATTCTCTTTTCAATATAGCTTCTAATTCTATAATCTCTTTACTTAGTTCAGCCAACTCATCATTATCAGCCATAATTTGACCTCTAATTTCTTCTTTAGTAGGCTTCCTGCCACCTCTATTCATACTTACTACTTTGTGAGATTGTATACTATACAAGTCATCAAAAGATGCTTTTAATACGCTAACCTTAGATTCTATTTGAGTGGTCTTAATTTCTAGATACGCTTTATATCCTCCATATATAGCCAAAAAATCTTCTATCTCTTTATTATCATAATGAGTTAATTTAGAAAAATCTAAATCTTCTCTTTCTTTTAAATCTATATTTATACGTGGTAAATTTAAACTACCAATAAAATTGTCTACTTTTTTTATAGAACTAGATATGCTTTCATTAGGACTCATCTTCAACACCTTTCACCTTTTTACATACACAATACCAGGCCCCGGTGCATTTATCAGGTGCTATTGTCATTGCTTGTATATCAAAACATCGTTTTAAAATGTCAGCCCACGCTTCCTCATCACGCTCAATTAAAAAAGCTTTTATGTTTTGGTCATCTTTACATTCGTATAAAACTGTACCATGGTCATAACCAGACATGTTTAAATACATTTGAAGTTGTGTAAAGTGCTCTGGTTTCGCTGCAGAAAGTTGAGTAAAGCCAAACTTATTAATTGACTTCAACTCTACGGGTAACTCTCCATACTCTAAGTGTTTTATCAAAAAATCCATTCTTCCAGAAATAGGAGGAAGGTCTTGTTTTAAAGAAATTTCTCTATCTATAAGAATATTTAAATCTGTAAACCACAAAGCAACACGGTCTTCTAAAAAGTTTCCATTTTGAAATATTCTTTTTATTCTAGCTTCTAATATTTGCTCTGGGATTTTAGCATTATAATAAAGCCACAAATACCTGTCACAAGGATTACCTAAAGCTGATGGATGAAACACACCACCTCGTGGAGGGGTATCAACTTCTGTTAAATGCTCATCTATTATCTTAGTAAGCCATTTATCTCTAGGAGCTTTTTTCTTTTTATTTGTTTCGGTTATTTGTTTAATTCCTGCCATAACGCCTTTTGTATTGTTGGTTTTGTTTTTTCTTTGATATGAATTACAACATCAATGTTATATTTATCCATCAAAACTTTATCCCTAACTTTATCTCTTTTAGATAAATGTCCATAAACCCCATCTGCTTCTATGGCAGTATTTATCTCTTCTATATAAAAGTCTACCTTATATGGAGGAAAAAATTCTTGTTGTGTATATCTAAATCCAAGTTCACTTAAATATTCAGCTATTATTATTTCTTGTTCGGTATTACTGGTTGGGGGTAGAGTCATCTTGTATTTGTGCTAATAGCTCTTCGTTTTCTTTTATAGCGTCCTTTAGAGAAGTCATCCCTTGAACCCTAATATCCCCTAAAGAATACCAAGAACCTGTTTTCTTTATTACCCCTTTGTCTATAGCCTCTCTAATGTAAGTCTCTAAGACATCTATACCACCCTCTACTGTAAAAGGAACTGTAGTATTTGCCCAACTATCTCCACCTACTTTAGTTTTATCCATTTCAATCTTCATCTCAAAACCAGTTCTAACTTTGTTACCATCTACCGTTTCTTCTATCCACGGACCTCTTCGTACATTTAGAATCAAATGAGAAAAGAATGTTTGACCATGCCCACCTGGTGTAGTGTTAGGTGCATATATACTAGCTAGGTTCTCTCTTAATTGATTGATTGCTACAAACGCAGACCCATGTTTCAAATAAGCCATTATCTTACCAATACTTTGAGTGACAAACCTTGCTTGCCACGCCATTGGACTATAACCAAAGTCCCCTTCTTGAACCTTCTCAGCAACATCTGAAGGAATTAACCCTGCTATACTATCTAAAACCACAACATCAACACCGGCTTCTAAAAAACTAAATACGCCCTTCATAGCTTCTTCCCCTGTATAAGGTTGTACTAACAATACAGACGATGTATCAACACCACATTTCTCCATCCATGCAGCGTCCCAAGATAACTCTGAGTCTATCCAAGCGGCTAAACCTCCACTTTGTTGCACCTTAGCAACTACTTGAGATGCTAAAAAGGATTTCCCTGCATTAGAGTTTCCTTTTATTAGAGTAAACCTTTTCTTAGGAACCCCTCCCCCTAACATCTTATCTAAGTTAGGTATGTCAAATGGAATCCTATCGTATGCCACCTCTTCTGAATCACCAGACATTACATCTAGTTTCATGGTTTTTTTAAGACTCTCTATTAATTCTTTCGCTTCTTTTTTCATCTCGTCCTTTATATATGTCTTCTGCCCACGCTAAACTTATAGCTGCGGATTTTATTAATTCAATAAATAGTTTTGGATTTTCTCTTAGGTTAACTGCATCGTCTATTCTAAAAATAGAGTCTTTAGATAACATATCCCACCAATCTATACTTCTTTTTTCAAGTCCCCTCTTTTCATCTACTAGTTCTTTTTCTACTAATAGTGCTTCTAAAATTGAAAAAGTGTTTGGACCTTCGTAATTCATTCTTCTTTATCTAAACCTTTTATTTCCATAATTTGTCTGTTTAGCTCTGTGTTTAAGTAATCAGATGTAGCTTTCACATGATTTGCAAGTGCATCATCTAATTGTTGTTCTATAGGAAAATTAGGGTCAATCTCAGGAAGAGATAATTCGGTCTTATGGTATCCACCAAATCTATTGCTTTCGTCTAATGGAAACGAGAAGTTCTTAGTCATACCATAGGCAGGTTTTTTTAATTTTTCAACCTCTTGCCTCAACTCCCTAATTTCTAATAATAGTGCTTCTTTAATCTCTGTTAGTATTTTTTCAACTTCACTCATCTTTTCTCCTTATCATAAAAATGCAATAGTAGAACTGCATAATGTATTATTTTTAACAAATCTTTTCTTGGCGTTCCTTTTCTATCATATCGTGAAGCATACTTTAAAATATTGCTTCTGCAAAAAGCTTTTGCATCACCACATGATTCTATAAAATCTAATGTTTGGACATCACCTTCGCTATAATGCTCACCATAGGTTTTACCTATATATTTTCTTACTTCTTGTAAAATGTCGAGTTCATTGTATTTCATAGTTTTTATTATATATTATTTTCCGGGACACTATCCCAATCAATCCAATCATCTTCTACTTGTTTTGTTGGAACTTGCAGGTCTGTCTTAGTTGCCCAGGAAGGGTTTAATAGCTCCATATCAACTTCTAAGGGTATATCTAAAGAGTTATTCATAAGAAGTTCTTTTATCTTATGCGGCACATCTTCAAACTCTGATTCATGTATTTCACATATTATCTCATCGTGTACTTGCAATAGTAGATTGCTTTTTTTGTCATCTAAGTATTTATCTACCTCTACCATTCTCTCTGACAATAAATCTGCACTAGTACCTTGAACCAAATAATTTACACCCTTATAAGCAAAATCACGATTCAATTGATAGACTCTACCATACTTGTTTCTTACAAACCCTGTACGACCATCACCACCTACTTTTCTAGATGATGTATGAAATATCTTTTTAGACACGTCTTCAATAAATTGCTTCGCACCCTTCATACCTTCAAAGTAACTCTTCTTATACGCTCCTGCTTCTTGTGGAGTGGTGTTTATTTGTTGTGCTAACTTTTTATTTCCTATTCCATATATAGTTCCAAAGGTTATTGCTTTAGCAGCTTGCCTGTATTCTTTGAAACGTTCATGCTTTTCATCAACTTTGAACGCCAACTTAGCGGCCTCACTATGAAAATCAACATCACTTTTATTTATAATATTGTCGATTTCGTCATTTATTCCTACATTATTTCCCTTTTCGTCATATAAATACCTAAAATATGATAGAAAAACTCTAACTTCCATTTGAGAATAGTCGAAACCAACCAAATAGTATCCTTGACGTGGTACAAATAATCTACGGATTGAAACTTCTTCTTCATTTTCTTCTTTGTAAGACTCGTCACCCACAAAAGACCAGGTTGAAACTACATCATCAGATAAACGTTCATTCATTGAAATACCCTTTGGACCTATTAATGAAGCTATTTTTTCTCTAGTTTGCTCTATCTCTTCTTGTGAGAGTTGTTTTTCTTCTAGTTTAAAATGGTTTCTAGGAATGTTTTGTAAGTTAGGGTTAGCACTAGATAGTCTACCTGTAGCAGCACCCCAATTTTGAAACTGAGTATGCTCTATATCTTTATCTAGATAAGGCTTTATGTACGTAGATTTTAGTTTAGCTAAAGTTCTGTATTGCCTAAGCAGACCTGCCATTCTATGATTAGTATTTACTAAAGCTGCTTCCCCCCAAGACTCCTCACCTTTAGGTGTCTTAACTGGAGAATGTATTGGAGGAACCATATTATTAAAAACCTCACCTATTTGTTGAGGACTTGATATATTAAACTCTTCTTCTGTCTTTCCTGAGATTCTTAGTATCTCTTCTTTTACAACCTCTAACCTATCTTCTAATAATTTGTTTGTGTCTTTGGCATAAGTGCTATCTATTGGTATTCCCCTACGCTCCATTTTATATAATACCTTAGTTAATTCTGTTTGAAGGTTGAATATTTTTTCTAGCCGCCACTCTGACACATACGACTTGCACTTTCTATATAACTTTCCTGTGTAATATACATCTTTTTTGCAATACTCACCCAACCAATCTGCAGGTGCTAATGAAAAGTCTTTATTCCATTTTTTAGAACGAAGCTCTTTTTTAGTCTCTATGTCATAACTAGCGTGTTGTTCACCAAAATGCCTAAGTATAGCTTTGGTAAGTCCCAATTGTTTTTCATCAGAGTGCTCAATCATTCTTAACATAACAATGGTGTCTATCATTTTTTTATCGTCAACAACCAAACCATCGGCTTCCATAAAATGTAAATCAAACTTTAGGTTATGTCCTATAAATGTTGTGGCGTTATTACTCAATATACTAATTAAGGTTAGTAGTTGGTCGTTATCCAGGTTTTCACCTTGAGTATGTTTATGTCTAAAGGGGTAATATTGAAGGAAGTTTTCTTTAGTGGGGATTCCAATTCCTACACCACAAAGTTGTTGGTTTGAAAATAGTTCTGTCCCATTAGATTCTATATCAATTATTACGCTTGAATCGTCTACCAAATTATTTAGTAGTGTTGTTATTTCTTCATCAAAATTCTCTTGTGTTACTATCGTCATCTATAACGTCAATCTTTATCTTAGCTTGTTCTAATATATTTATAGCTAGTGATTGTGCGTATTCATGAGTTGCTACTATACGATTTACTCGACTATTAGCAAACATTTTAGCACACGTTATACAAGGGGAAACTGTGAGATATGCGGTCAAGGTATCGTTTGACCTTAACTGTAAAAAAGCATTTTGCTCTGCGTGAACTGCAAGACATTTCTCTAAGCCTTCTCCACTAGAATATGAAGCTCCTTCACAAGGACTATCTATACAATGTTCAAAGTGCGTTGGGACTCCATTGTAACCAGTCGCTACAACATGATTACTAGAGTCCACCAACACACATCCCACCTTACGTCTTCTACATGTAGAACGTTCTCCTACCAAACTAGCCATTTGTAGGAAATATTTATCTACACCAATCCTAGAATTGTTTTCCATCTTCACCAGCATTTATGTTGAGTTCAGATTGCTCTGGCATCTTACCATATCTATCTAGGTAATACTCTTCAACTCCTGGTAAATCTTTTACTTCATCCATTTTGGCTTTAGGTATTCCGTCATTTCTTGTTGTACCAGTTATTTGGTAAGTAGTTGCCAATTCTTGACCACTTCTTTTAATTCTAATAACTCCTTTATCTAAAGAACCCCACTCACCATAAACATCTGTAAGTTGGTTCCATAGATAGTTTCCTCTTCCAAAACCTAAAGATATCAACTTAAAGTCGTTTATAGTCTCTTTGAATACTTTTCTACCCATTGCACCTTCAATAACTTCCCATTCTAAATTGTTTGGGTTGAACGCATGAGTAATTTCATGTACATACGCCCAAAAAGCAAATTTCCTTTGAAGCCGTGCTTCTTCTGGTAATCCACTTTCGTCTACATCTTTGTGCTTCATTAGGTTAGTCCAACCATTTGGACCTCTAAATGTGTATAGTTGTATTTGTGCTAACTTGTTGTCATCATCGTGACCTGTAGCTAAAGAAGAAATAAACACCTGGTCCCCATCTTTTGGGAATACTTCCCTACTTTGAGGTCTAGGATTATCTATTCTTTGTTGTTGCTCATCTAAGCCTTGTTGTATACTTCTTATTCCTTGCATTATAACTCCTCGTTAAAATATTGTTTTACTATTCATTACCTCATGTAAAATATCCACATCTCTAATTTCTTGAACATCTTTATAATTTTTTGGCATGTCTAAATATGTTACCAAAAATCTATTCTCCATGTCAACAATTGCTTTATCAATACCTTTGAAACCAGCTTCATCATTATCCAAGCACAACACCACCTCAGATGGGTTGTATTTCGATATCAAATCAATCTGTACTCTAGATATTACAGCTCCAAGTATACCTATTGCTGGGTATCCATTTTGTTGTAACCACATACAATCTAAAGAACCTTCTACTACATACAAAGTATCGGCTTCTTTTATGTGATTAGCACCAAACAAACATTGTGACTTCCTAAAACCCTTTGAATATAAATATTTTGGTATAGCGGCTTTACGTCTAGTAATCCAACCTATATCAATATTATCCATATCTTTTACTGGTATAATAAAGTCTTGATATTTATTCACCTTGCATTCCCAAAGACTAATTATTTCTTTAGAAAAACCTCGCTCATAAATCCAATGGTCATTAGGTACGTTATACAAAATGTCTGGTGGTGGAACATTTACACGTTCTTCTTGTAAATTTAAAACATCCTCATATAAGTCTAAGTCTAAATCGTAACTCTTAAATGTATCTACTTCTTTATTTATTTCATCCCAAGATTTGTTTGATATCTTTTGAATGAATGTTTTTAAGCTGCCTTGACCACACCCTGCAAAGCAAATCCATACACCCTTGTCCAAATTTATTGCACAAGAAGCACGATTGTCTAAATGAAAAGGACAAGCAATCATTAACTCATCCTCATAAGAGACATCAACTCCATATTTGACTAATATTGAATGCCAATCTACCATTATCTATCTTTCGATATTTTTGATGCAAATATAACTATTTTATTTACAAAGCCGTTTTCATCTGTAAAACGTCTTTTTTCAATATCACCAATTGTAACTGGTGTCATAGGTCTATTTGGACCCTTACTCTTAAGGGTTGTTACTACAGTATCTTTATTTTCACCTGTAATCCAAGACAAAATTCCCATATTATCCTCCATTAAAAATTCTGATTGTTTGTAAATCCTTCCATATCATTGGGTATTTCTACAGGGTAATCTTCTAATTCTTTTATATCCCCATAATTTATATCCCATTGCATTGCAGTTAAATCTTTGTGCAAGTAACCATCACGATACTTTTGGAATTGAACCAACCTCTTATCCTCAGCATCCTTAACTTTACACATAGATATAGCTACGTCAGAAGCTCTTATTAAGGCATCCCCAAAAGCCACTTCATTGGCTTTAGGGGGCCTATACATACTAGAAGCATCTCTATTAGCTTGCGTTGAAACTAGTATAGGTGTGTTTGTTGATGTGGCTAAATTTTTTAACCCATAAAACAACATGTGGCTTTGTTCCCACGCTTGCTTAGAACCTTGAGAAACTGAAATCAAATAAACACCATCAATGACCACAAACTCCGGATTGTGTTTTCTGATTAGACCTGCAATAGCATTTAGTGAAATTCCCATTTCACCAGCAATATGGTCACATACCAATAAACTCTTAGTATTAGATTCTTCAAGGAATCTTTGATACTCTACCTCATTTATAGGTTCACCATATCTTAAGTTTCTATGAGAAAAATTGTAGTTCAGCATTCGACCGAGAACTACGTCCATCCTCATATTTATAGCCTTGATTGGCATTTCCGAAGAAACTAAAAGTGTTCTTTTACCCTGTACAACGGCCGTTGCAGCAGCATGAACACACAACCAAGTCTTACCTATTGTGGGTCTGGCGAAAGCTGCTACCAAGTCTCCTGGCATCCATCCGACACCTTGAGTATTGATAGAACTAAAGCTAGTTCTTACACCCATAAGACCTTCGCCCATTTCCCTTATTCTAGTACGCTCTTTATAATCGTCAAGCCTTGATAAGTTGCCATCGTCATACGCTTCAACATCTTCATCAAAGTCAACGTCAATATCTGTAAGTTTTACCATCAAATCAGATAAAACTTTTTTAGGGTTATCTTTAACCCTTGAACCATCTCTTCCAACTTTTTCTCTGATACTACTTAAAATAGTTCTTTCTAATACGTGTTGTTTAAATTCTTCTAAAGAATAATCAAAATTAGAACTATAAGCGGAACTATCTAATGTTGGGTAATTATCACATAAATCTTCTTTACTTGGAAATTTCCCATACTTGTCAAAGTAATCATTTAGGAAATTATATGCGTCCCCATGTTTGGCAAAATCTTTTGCACTATATTTGAAGTCCCTTATTTTTTCTTTAGTATCTAAGTTTAGTATTAGAGCAGATTCAATATACTCATAACTCGCCACCAACTACTCCTTTTTTGGTGTATAAAACTCTATTATCTTTGGAATAGACGTATAAGTCAATATCTTTTTGGATAAAGTTGTCAACCATTTCTTTAGCTTCTTCAAAAGTTGGGAACATTCCTTCTATCCACGCATTGTCCATATTTTGATTAGACGCTACTACACTAAAAACCAATTCTTCTATTCTAGGTGCTTGTTCTTTTTTCTTTCTAATGAACCCACCCTTCATACGTTTTCTTCTAGGCATCGCTTTTCTCCAGTTGTTCTATAAATATATCTTCAATTTTTTGTCTAATTGAGTGTCTTATTTTGTATGCGTTTTCTCCCAGGTCTTCTGTTATCTCCTCCATTGTCATACCTTCTAGTTTCAATCTAATAAAATACTTTTCCTTGTCTAATAAATTAACTGTGTCTATTAAAATATTTATATCTGTTTCTTCATAATTGTTTTTAGTATCAGTTAATGCATTAGCTATCTCAGTAGGTATAATTTCAGAGTCATTAAATTTAAACTCGATACTTCTAGTTTGTGGCTGCTTTTGTGCTTTAGTAATTAATGTGCGTGTTGCATTTACTAGTGATGTGTGTAGGTAAGTATGAAAAGATATTCCTCTAGACTCGTCAAACGCTTTAGCCGCCTTGACTAAACCAATTCGTAGTTCTTGAGCCAAATCTTCTCTATCAAGTCCTAAGATAAAGGTATTAGAAACCATTTTTTGTATCTTAGGTTCCCATTGCAATATTAAATCGTCATTTAGTTCCATAAATTATTATAGTTAAATCTTCTAGATTTAGATATTGCTTCTATAAATAGTATATTATATCTTGCTACTTCTCGCTCTGTGGTAACAATCTCGTGAACAATAGATTTTCTTGTAGCCTTCTCGATGTTTTTGAATTATAGAATATCTCTTTCTATAAAATGGAATGTGACAAAAAGCACAATTTACTTTTAGGTTGTAATATTGGAAATGACAAGAACCATCATGAACTAACTTTGTACTTATTTCGTTACATATCAAACAATAACGTACATTTTTTTGGCGTTTAGCCCTAATAGTAGGTACATCATTTTGTAACAACACCTTGTGTATATATTGTCTAGAGCAACCAAAAGTATTTGCTATTTGTTGCAAGGTATCGTGTGGGTTATTTAGTCTATGTTGAATAATTTTAGAAATCGTCAACTGACGCTTGGCTTTTTTCGTAGTTTTTGACAATTGCACTTATCTCATTTTTCCAGTGTGTTGATAAATAATTTGCATCTATTGTAGATGATATAGGACCTATTTCCCAACCACCTTTTATATGATTAGATGCGGCAACAACTCTAGCCCATTGAGCTTCTGTAAATGTTATTGTTATTGTAGTATCCG
>CEUI01006748.1_pt1 | contig 14692 bp, 16 predicted proteins | sample 531411 | NCBI WGS metagenome assembly CEUI01 (sample SAMEA2622841, study PRJEB7988) | marine metagenome | isolation source: saline water (ENVO:00002010), including
CGTGCCGGTCGTGTCCGTTCGGCTTCCGCTGCCAATATCGTTGAGCGAGGTGGCCACGTAGGCGGTTAAACGTCCCGCCGCGAGTGCTCCCGTCTGGAACCCGAATGTGCCTTGTGTGGCGTAATCCCATTTCACGACGATCGCTTCGTTGGCCGTCAACACTGTCTGTTTGATCCACGCTGAAACTGACAGTGCACTCGCACCATCAATGAGGTTGATATCGCCCAGATCTATGGAATCTCCGGAATAGTAGCTCCCCGAGAAGTCCAGCGCACGCCGTTGGCCCGTGCTTGGCGTCGCGCCCTGCACGGTTCCGGAATTGCCGTAACGGCTCATGTCGCGGCCGTCCGGACACGCACCAAGCGGCCACCAACCGATCAGCCCGGCAGCCTGCCAACTGCGAGGATTCAGCCTCACCGGGTCAGTGTTTCGCGGTCGTGTTGGAAGCGGAATGGCCGCCATTGTCACTGTGTCTCGACGGAGTGCAAACGGTATTTGAGCGTATTACCGGACGCGGCAAACGCCTGCCCGGTCTCGTTGATAATCAAGATCTTGAAGTCCAGCGGTGCGATCGGCAGATTGACAGCGACCCTGTACCGGGCTGTCGTCGCGGCATCGAGCAGTAGAACCGTGGCCAACGCATCCGGTCGCGGGTCGGTCGAATCGTCGCCCATGTCAAAATTTGTGTCATCCACAGAATAAAGAACAAACACCTCCACCCTGGCATCACTCGCCCTGGCCGATCCCTGCGCCGCGATTGAAAGTTCCACGTTGAGGAACATTTCATTCTCGCCTGCGCCATCGGCCACGTTGTCAATCTTCGCGCCGAGCTTGTTTGCGCCATCCGCCAACGAGTTCAGCTCGGTGGTTAGATACGTCTGAATTGACGCAGGCGCTTCCCATTTGCTTTCTGTCGGCATTAGTGACCCCGCGATTTCTGAATGTATCCCGGTTTCATCGTTTTGAGCCCTAGCTGGCTGGCACGGCTGACCTGACGTTCGGCGAGGCCCTTGATCGTGTCTCGCTCTACGTCCGTCAACACGCCCTCCCGCGCCATCTGGTCAAGTTTTTCTCGTACGGCTTGGTTGCCAACATCCAGCCCTTTCGACGCTTGCGGACCCAACCATTGCAGCGTGCGCGCCACCAGCGCGTCCATCAGTGCTGCCGCTTCCATCTTGTCGAGTGCGGCATGCCCGTCTCGTGGATCGTCGAACGCCCGCAAAATATCCAATTCCGTCACGCGCGTTTCGCTGATCACCTCCGTGATGTTTTCCGCGTTGAGCTCCGCGGCTGCGATTTCATCATCGGAAGAATACGGGCCGGTCACCGGATGCGATCCGGTGATTTCCGCACGTATCCGGAAGTAATAGTCGATTGGTTGCATTACGTCCCCCCGAAGGGCGGCCCGGTTGGTAAGGCCAACCGGGCCGGATTCCGTGGCTTTACCCGAGTAGTTGCGCACATGCCCACCAATCGAGTTTTACGTTCAGCGCCGTGTCACCCGCCGCATCTTTCGCGCCGATGATCGGGGCCAACATTACGTCGTCGGGAAATGTCGCGGCATCAATCTCCGCGGTCGTCAACCGGGCTGGAGTAATGTTTCCACCCGGAAGTGCGTTGTCGACGTAAAACTCGACTTTCTTCGGGTGCGCCCGGAACCTGAACCCTACCTTGAAATAGGTTGATGCCACCATCGTGTGCAACGAGTCCAGCTTCGTCTTTGTCGCACCATCCTGGTACGTCTGCCCATCCGCCTTGTATGCGGCGTCCAACGCTGCACCTTCAGCATTAAGACTCACGAACCCGACGAAGTTTTTGTCGGCCAGCGCTTGCGTCGAATCGACGAACAATGCGTCTGTCGCGCCCATGCCCACTTCGCCAAGCCCGACGGCCAGCGAGTATTTGGCGGCCGTGACCTGCGACACGCTCAGCCGCGCCTCAAACACTAAATCATGGTCTGCCAGCTTGAACGGCGCGCCCAAGCCCCGTCCCCACTGCAACACCGCCTCATCGTTTTCCGCATTGCCATCCAATGCTAACTGCACAAGGCCCTTTTCCGTGGCCGTGTCAGCGATTTGCTCCACGGTACACCCGGTGCCTTCCAACAGCAGATACGGACCTTCCAACGAGGAGGCTTGAAACGCATGGAAATTGTCGAAAAAACCAAACGCCGGATTTCCTGATTGCGTTATGCACGTTCCGCCCATTGGTCCCATCGACAGCGGTGGCGTGAACCCCTTCCACAGACGCCCTGATGGCAAATACGGTTGAACAAGATCGTCGAAGGTAATCATCTCTTTTGTCCTTTCTCCGTGGGTTTCGGGGCATGTCCCAGCCAAGGGTGGGCGTTGTCCCTGTTAAAACATACATGTCGGCCCGACCTTCACAGGCTGTAGCACTTCCGGCGTCCACACCGGCCCCTAGCGACATAAAAGGTGAGGTTTAGTTTGCGTCGAACCTCAAAACGACGCCTCCGCTGGAGGGTTTACGTGCCGTTCGTGTTACGTCGTCTCGGTAACGGTTTCCGTGCAGTATCCCCGGAAATTCGCGCGACGGTTGTAACAGACGAGCTGCAATGAATCGTCCATTGCCCGGACGCGCACATTGGACATTTCCGGGTGCTGGTACGGCTTTCGTTTTCGCTGGCTACGTCCTGCGGCGTAGTAGCAATCGAACGTGTTCCAGTCGACGCCAAGAATTGTGCCATCCGTGCGAGCGTTTTCACTCGACGAATTCGTCCACGCTGGAACCCACGTCATGGGGACGCCACGAATAAAGACCGACCCGCTGTGTGCCGCCAAGTCGTCTTTGATGTTGTCATTGCCAAGTTGCAGCAGCTTGCGCGATTCTGCCACTCGGCTATGCGTGGTCAACAACTCCCAGCGATGATTCCCTTCTGGCTTTATGTCCGACCGCGGAATTGGCGGCTGGAACGAACACAAGTCCATCGAGTTGATCGTCTTTTCGACGAAATCATCGCGATTCACGACCGTGTACGGAAACGTCCGGTTCCGCCACTGGTCATAGGTGCTGCAGGAAATTCCGCCCACACCGCTCGATCCCCAACCCACTGGCTCAAATCCGTCGAACCCTTCTTCTGAGTTGTTTTCGGACGTGCTGTCGTCCGTTGCGGTAATCCACCACAACAACGACACGGGCGGAAACGGAGACTGTGTTGAGCTGGACGGACCCGGCCCGAACATTACGTTCTCCATTCCCTCGAAAAAGTCCTGCATCAATCCTTGTTCTTGCAGGTTCATGTAGTCGACGATTTCGTCGGCACCCTGCCGAAACACCTCTTCGTCGATGTCATAATGATAGTTGGTGGTCGTCAGGCCCCACTTTAACGACCCTTCGTCCAGGACATTCACCCTGTCCGACGTATCGCGGTGGTACAGGCCAACAACTTGAAAGTTGTTGTTGTTGCGGACCTTCAGTTTCCACTTGCACTGCGATGTCGACATTTCTTTTTTCGCTGATTTGTCGAACAACCGCGATGCAAAGTAATACTGCTGCAGTGGCGAAGAAATATCCTGCCACTTGCCCATCGGGTATTTCTGCAGGTAACTGGCTACAAAATCATCAATTTGTTCAATGCCAAGAGCCATTGCATTGCTCCTTTATGTTATGGACTACGACTGCTCCAACTCTTTGTAAAGTCGCCGCATTTCGTCTTGCAGCGACTCCGGTTGGTCCGATTGGCGAGTTGCGCCGCCGCCCTGTCGGGCTTTGGACTGCTCGCTAATTCGTCGCGTCCGGGATTTCAACTCTTTCTTCGCCAGCTCGTCCGCAAACACCATCTTGGCGACACGGCTTACTAGCGATTCATCCAATTCGACATCACGCCCCATCTGCTGAAGACCAAGTTGCTGCGCTCGCGCGGCAACGAGTAAATCTTCACGCCTCTGATGTTGCGGGCCTGTCTCTTTTCCGGTTTTGCCGAACAGGTCAGCATGCCCCAAAGAGTCCACAATGTTGTCGAACACTTGTTCTTCTGCGCGTGCTTCCGCATTCGCCATCATCTGCTCTAACGCCCCAAGACGGGACTCATAATGGTCACGCATGCGCGTGAACTCAGCTATGATTTCCTCGTCGTATAGTTCGCTATCCAGACTGACCTCAAACGACGCGTCGGACGCCCCGTCCTTCGGTTGCGGCTCGTCGTTGCCTGCTGCACTGTCCTTTAATGCCTTGCGGCCGGTAGTCAGTGCAGCCTTGTCAAAGACTCGCAGCGCGCGTTCCAGTTCTTCGCGGCTGGAAAAGTCGGCGACCTCGTGATCGTCAATTCCATACGCGGCTACCTCGGCCTTTAGATCATCGTCCAGCCAATCGGCTGACGCCTGATCGTTGCCGGTCGTCTCGTCACTATCCGTGACGGCATCACTGTCGGAATCCTCAACAGTGCGTGTTTCCGGGGTGTCGCTCGCTACCTTTTCGGCGTCGGACGTGTTCTGTGTGTTGTCGTCCTCTCGCGCCGTTTCCATGTCTTGCACGACACTATTCACGTAATCCTGAATGTCTTCGTGTGTCGATTCGCTGGTTAGCTCTGCTGTTTGCACCATTTCCGTTCAATCTCCATACATTCCGTCGGCGTCAGCTAACCCACGAACTTTCAGCAACTCTCGTCGGCCCTGCCGACTGGTGATCACCAACTGGCCACTGTCTCGGACAGTCACGCCTTGAATGTTGTGTTCGCGAATGACTTGCCGCATCTCGGGCACTTGAGATTTCATGCACCCCAACCCCTCCGACACTAACGGGTCATGCGCCCGATACGTGTTCGCCATCATGAACGGCCCCCGCAACCAATCGTCACTGGCACCAGCCATAAACTGCGCCCGGGTTACTTCTCGTCCGTTTTGTCGATATCTGATCTTCACTTACGACACCCCACTGTTTCGAGACGCCATCGTGGAAAGAACCAAGCCTGCAAGGCAGGCAAACCACGCCCACCCGTGGCCCGACCAAATCAACCACACCGACACCGGCAACCACACCAGCCCGTGCCACGCACTGCCGACTTGCCGCCACATTTCTGTTGCTTGCGACCGTTTCACGCTGGTGCCCTCGTCATCGCTGCGGCTTGCTGCCCGTTAACTTGTGGTGCGCCGTCACCCATCAGCACTTGCTGCAAGATTGCTGCTCGCGACCCTGCCGTCCCACCGGTTGGAACATTTCGTCGAATCGTTTCCCGGGAGGTCACTGGCGACTGCCGCACCGTGTTTTGATCACCCCCTAACATGGCTGATGGCGTTGAAAATGTGATGAAGCGGCGGAATTCCGGTCGGTTTTTGAGCCTGGCGATTTCATCCACGATCGCCTCAGCATCCAGTATTGCGCCTGCGGCTTGGAACATCGGCCACAACGGGGCAATGCGGTCGAGCATCTGAAACGTCTCTTGCAGCTTTTGCTCCGGTGTTCTGAACACCATCGAATAAGGCTCAACCCGAAATCCGTAGTCTTCAAACTGGCCTTCTCTGTGGTCCGGCGTCCAATCTGTTGTAATTTGCACACCCGAGTTTCCGGGCGTGACGGACGACTGGATTTCCATCGTCTGGTCTTCCCACATCAGACGCCCAAGATCCAATATGCAGTCCTCCGCAAATCCGACCACGGCCATTCGCATGTCGGCTTCGTTCCGCGACACGGCACCGTGAATGAGTTCTTCCTGGCCGACTGTCGACGCTTGCGCGCCAAGACCGCCCATTGCCTGCAGGTTTCCCGCAAATCGGTCGTATTCTTCTTGCACGAATGACGCCATTGCCATGTCGCGCTGGTCGATGCCGCCTACCTCTACCTGCGTGATGCTTCGCGGGTCCGCAATTTGATGCCACGAATTGCGATGGGCCGTGCGCAGTTTCTCCGCGTCTGTGTCCCCCCCGGGCGGATAGGTGTTAACTTTCCGATGCGCGTCGGAGTCTTCGGCCATCCGTCGATGGAGTCGATTCTGCAGGTCGTGCATCCCTTTGAGGTTTATGGCCGGCGATGCAGGAACAACACTATCCGGCACATCTCCCAGACTTAGGAATTTGTACGGCCCGGCTTGCCCCCCCTTCCATGGTCGCTCAATCAACGGAGGCATATCCTGATCACACGCCATCGTCGATATCGTGTTGTTTTCGGCCACCCAAATATCCTGCAGCCACACCATGTCTTTCAGGTCATCGTCTTCCGCTTGCCCGCTGCCGATATCTCTGGCGGGCGTTGAGGTTTCTTTGCTACTGCGTGGCGTTGCTTTCAGGCGATTTTTAACGCTTTTTGAATACCCCGGCTCGTCCATCACTTTTTCATAATCCGCCCGGTATCTGTGTCCGCAATACCGCATCTTGGACAACTCTTTGGCCGACATATCCAAAATCAGGTCGTCCAGTGACACTCTATTCAGCCACGGTTCTCCGGGATCCAGCCATACGTCTTCTTCCGATTCGAGTAAGCCGTGGAATCGCGTGTCGGTATCGCGCATCATGACTACGCCACACCCAATACAGAAAAATGCGTCCAGGACAATTTGTCGAAACGTCTTGTCGAGGTTCATGTCCCCGATCAACGCGTTCAGATTGACCTCAAATCGGCGGGCAAACGGGCCGTATTCTGTGCGAGGACTGGATACCAACACTTGCGGTGCGTTGGCGGCGAGGGCCACGGTGTAGATCCGGGCCGTCTGGTTGATCAGGTTTACCATCGTGTCGGCGGTAGCGCCGTCCGTGGTGTACCACGACCCTACGTAGTCCTTGATCAACGCTCGGCGCACTTGGCGAAACGGTTGCAACGCTTCGCGAGATGCCTGCACGGCCTTCAACAGTCGGCCGCGTTTCTCTTTGTCATTCAGGTCGATCATTTTTTCCTGGGCACTGCAGTCGGCGGCGGCAATGCGACCTTCAATTTCTCAATCGTATGGGCCAAATTCAGTGCCGCCTGGCTGAACTTCATTGCGCGATCCGCATCACTGCTCTGTGCTCTTTTCGCAAGTTGTTCCACCGCGTCGTTGATCGTGTCGTTCATCATTTTTCTTTCAGGTTTTACCTCTGAAACATATCGTCCCGTGTGTGCATGGCTACGGGCCATACACTACGTCTCTAATGCTGTACTCCAGCGAGCCGGGTTTCGCATTCTGCCGCTCCTGCTGCTCTCGCCACAAATAGCTGCCGTATTCGGCAGTTTCGCTGCTTTCCTCATTTCTGTCAATTACGTCTGGTGTGCCATCTTCCGAGTACACCAGCCACGCGACCCCGGCCGCGATACATCTGTCGCCGTGCGCTTTCTCTGTCGCGCCGTGATTTTTCGTCGGCTGGTGTATGATTTTTCCCTTGCTCCACTCGTATTCTCCGCATTCGCGAATCAAGTCCTCTGATCGCGGTGTGTAGGTTCCTTTCTCCATTGCCAATGCCATTTTCTCGAACAAGTCCGCTTTGTGCTCATCTCTCCCGTTCCACCATCCGGGTTTTCGCGTCTTGGTCTTTTGCCCTATGGCCGGCACTTCCCGATAGTACACGTTGCCATAATAAATGGTTTGCATGATTTCCTTGGCAAACGGGCCAACCATCCCGGAATCTTCCCACCCCAACTTTGCTTTGCGCAGCCACAGGCACAGCCCAACGACGACGCGCGCAAACTTTATCATCGGCATCCCTTTGACGGCGTATTCCATTGCTTGCTCGCCAGTCCGATCGTCGATCGCCGACGCTACCGAATTCGACGCATACGCGCCATCCGAGCCAATTGCGACGTCGCATCCAACCGTAAATGGCCCTAACGGTGCGCTATCATCCAGTCCCGGCTTGAAATACAACGCGAGTGGACCGTCGTCCCGGGGCAGCAGCCCCGTAAGTTTCAGCGTTTCGTTGTCAAAGATTGGCTGGCCCCGCCAGATTGCTCTCTTGCACGTTGTTGCCCGCATTCTGTCCAGCAACTGTGTCTGAAACACTTTCCCGACTGCTCCTCGCGGGTTTCGATCCAATTGCGAGGCGATTAGCCGCGGCGTTGCTGTCTGCCGCAAACACCTCATATCGTACCACGGACTACGCACCACTCCGTCGAACTTGAACCCCTTTCGCTCAAGACGTCCACGCAAATCGGGTTCATTTGCGTGGTATTCGTCTACCGCCACCTGCTCGTCGGGCTTTCGTGCGACCGCCTTGCCGTCCCTGACGACGTAAGAATGCCGCCCGTGGTCCGGGTGGTCCTTCCAGTCCAACACCAAATGCACGCTGTTTTTGTCGGAATCCGGGTGTTCGCACGCGTCGTGAAACACTCCGCTGTCTACATATCGGGCGCTCACCAGTCTCAGGCAGTTGGTCACGTCATGCAGGCTTTCCATAACTGCGGCATCTTTGCCGCCCGCTACGAAGTCTTTTGCGCCCGCTTCGTCCATTGTGAACACCGTGGCGCGACCTCCCGCCGCCACATCTTGCCCCGCCGCGTATCCCACCAACACCGACCCGTTTTCTGGATTTGTAAACGTGTGTTGCGACATGTTTCTGTGCCGGTTCATATCAAATCCGGCTGGCCGCATCCAAAACGGCAATCGCTCAATTGCCCACGCTACTTTCCACAAGACTGTGCTTGAGTCCGTGCGGGAGTCAACCAGATCTTCGTTTCTGGTGACGTACCCCGCTGAAAACATCCGGTCGCGAAGCCATCGACGCAGATCGACCCACAGATAGCCAAACGTGCCACCCTGAGCGCGCGCCTTGTCGACGAGCACGTCAATCGATTTCTGCTCGCGCTCTGCCGTGTCAATCGCCGTGTCTATTGCCAGAAACACGTTTTCCTGATGCGGCCACGGGATGAACGGCGTGACCTTTACCCGCGATCGTGGATCGTATGACCAACAGGCGAACGCCATCCAAAACAGGACGTCGTGCATACACGCGTCGTACAGCGCGTCGCGAAACTCTATGTCATGTAATGCACGCTTGCGGCATGCAATACGCCAGCGGATATTTTCTGCTGGGTCTTTCGGGTAGTATTTGTGAAGCGGTGAGCTCAAATAATCCCCCACCCCGCATCGCGCATTCTCCGGTCAAAGTCCGCATCGCGATCGACCTCTTTTCGAAAATCGCTGATATCTTCCGACTTGGCATAGTCGAAAATTTCGCCCGCCAGTGTTTCCCGTTCTTCTGTCGTTAACGCCCTGCCGGTGCGCCGCTCTGCCCGTCGAATCTGCATTTCCAGCTTCTTGCTGCCGTATGCAGTCGGCATTCCCAGTTCATCCTCTACACGCCGTGAGTCCACCGAAGAACACCCGGTCATTAACTGCTGGATAAACGGCAGCAGCGTTAACACAAACGTCGGATCGATGCCCACGTCGGACCCATCTGCAATCTGCTTCGCGTGGTGTGTGTAGTCGCTCATTTTACTCCTAACCTTTGGCTCGATTTGTTGTTATCCCGCGCCGCCGCTCCAAGAACTGCAGGCCCAACCACAGACAAGATCAAACCCAGAATTCTCGCCCAGTCGGGCAATTCTACGCCCGTCGTTTCCTCGGCTGTCACCAAGGCACCACCGACTGCTGTTGCTACGCCCGCCAGCGTTGTTATCCAACTTGACATTGCTCGCTCCTGTTGGCACCCAGTGCCGGGTAGTTGTTGTGGATATTGGAATGCACAATTCTGAGCTCTCGAACCGAGAGCCCCCGAACACTATCTTCATCCACGCCATGATCGCGTACGACGTGTGCCCGAAGGTTTCGCCCTCCGTATTTCCACATTGGGCCGGGTCGTTTTTTGGGGTGCCTGGCTATCCCAAAAGGGCGGTTGTCATCCTCCCGACGTTTTTGCCATGACTCAATTCTGACTTCTCGATGGTATGCACTGCTTAGGTACTTCGCTGTGTGCGCGCCCCCAGGCAGCACTTTCGCAACCTTGCCGTCACGAACCAACAACCACCCGGGCAGCGACCCGCTATATCCGTACTTCTTTTTGGCTGTTTTTTGCTCCACTACCTGTAGTGCGGTGTCCGGAACCGTCAACTTGTGTCGCTCGGTTTTTTTCCAGTGCTTACACCAGAAACACCAGTCCGCATCAACCATGACCAGGCTGAGTGCCCCTTTCTCCTGCACGACGCCCCACGTCGCGGCCGGTTCGGCATTCGATGGCGCGAGCACCCCCCATCCATTGGCCATTGCCGGTACGGACGTGGCCAGTGTCGCTAAAAAAACCCGTCGTCTCATAATAACACGCCCCATCCGCCATAGCGTATTTCTGGAGTTGTCAAATCCGATATTCCTGCCATCGTCGTGTAGCTGTGGTCGCATATTTTCTGGAACGCTCGCATTGATATTGATGCCGTTCCTTGGTTCCCCCATCGCCTGCCGTGACTGTTTGTCAGTTCAATATCCGGGTTTCCGTCGCGGTCACTTTTGAACCCCAGGCACGGAAACAACACAGCGTGGCCACCTCCTCCGCGCCCACTGTAATTCTCAACTCTTGCGCCGGCTCGCCTCATGTTCGAGTCCCATCGGATCCCCGCCTCAATAAATCCCTGCCCGCTGCCGAGAAACGCCCTGGCTTCCTCGTACGATTGGATTCGAATCCGGTTTTTGGTTTTGAAGTTGGCCGCGCTTGTCCATGCTGCCTGAGGCGTGTCGTTATCGTAACGCGGATACGGGTACTGGTAATGCTCCTCCAAGCTGATGCCTTTCGTTTCCATGAGCTTCCAGCCGGACGACATTGTTGCCCCTCGCGACTTGCTGGCTCTACGCCATGTCAGACGCTGCGACTCGACCCAGCAAAACATGCGGGAGAACTCGCGCGTCTGACCTCTCGCCAGCCAATACAACCACTCGATCCCGGACGCCCCCGAATGGCCACGGCACGACGGCCACGACCGCTGGGATTGGTTGTTAATGATCGGCCTTGGGTCAAACCGCTGTTCCAAGTACTCGCCTGCGAACGCCATCACCGGCTCGGCTGATCCCTCCGTAGATTTGATCCACTTCCAATCTTCGGCGTCCCTGTCCCACCCCCACTGATGTCCTGCTGGTAAATATGGCGTTCGTGGCATTATTTCACCGCTTCGAGTCCTGTTGCCAACTCCAAAAACGCCGTCATAAAGTCCGTCATCGTCGTCATTTCCCCGGCTTCTTCCAACTCAAACAGTCGTTTTTTCCACACATTGTCAAACGGCTCCCACGTCTTTAACGCGTCTGTATCCGGTATCGCCTCTTTCATCGCCTTAACGTGCTCTGTCTGCAATTGCCGTTTGTTACGAATCTCTCCGCTCGCAACCCGACTCGCGATATCGCGGAAGCACTTCGCCCATATCGGTGCGTGCTCTTTCGGGCATTCCGTCGCCGCGTCTTTCGCCATTTTGGCCAGCTTGTATCTACCGTCCGGCAACGGCGCCGGGTTTGGCCCCGGGATCGGTGCGTTCCCGACTACCACCTCATGAATATGCTTTTCAAATTGGATCAGCCCATTGTCGTCACATTTCCCTACCGTCAACACGACCCGGATGCGTTCTGGATTCGGCGCCCAGATATAGACCATCGCACCGTCGGGCGAGACTTCGTAGCGCGTCTCGGGCACTGTCCCCAAATCCCATGACCCGGCTTCACCGGTCAGTACGATCTTTGCGCCGGCATCTACTTCTTCTGGCCCTTCAATCTGTGCCAGTAACACCGCTGTTAAGAACACACTCATAATTTGATCCTGAGTTTCGGCCCGCTGCCATTTTCCTACCGCGGTCGATGTTTCGCAATCCCATCCGCGCGATTCTGGTTCCACACACTTTCGTTTCGAGATAGACTTTGTGCTGTGGTACACAAAAAAAGGCCAGGGTGGCACCCCTGGCCTGTGAACGGCTGGCGTGTAACCCCATCACCGTCCTATATCGCTGATCGTTTTTTCCTTTTGTGTCTGGACATGAAAAGGTGAAAAATTGTCAGATTGAGGCCTTCCGTCATGAACCGGACACCCGTCGTGGATAAGCCAGACGTCGACATTCTTTGGCAGTGCCTTTTAACCGGGGGCCTTGGATCCATTGCCGGTCTTGGGGCGTTACTTCGCAACCCCGGTGAACTCGATCGGCGGTCGTTTCTCGCTGCTATCATCAACAGTGGCTTGTTCTCGCTTGCGGCTGCCTGCTTGATCTTCTGGAAATTCGGGACCAATCAAGTGCCACTGGCTATTGCCGTATCTATTATGACCGGGCTGGGCGGGCATTCCTTGCTTGACTTCGCCCTCGGTGCCATTCGCCTCGCTCTTACTCAAAAACTCAGAACCGATGACGACGATTCCCCGCGCCGCTAACTGGTTCACGATGGTGTTTTTGGCGATTATCGCTTTAGGCCTGCTGTTCACCATGAACGGTCAAAAGCGGCCGACGGACGTCTACAACATGAGTGCGGAAGAGTTCACCGCCTTGCACGCCGAACTGGCTAACGTGCAAGCCGAACTCGCTGGCGTTGCACAGAGTGTTACGGCGTCAACCCGATCGCACCTGTTGGCCGACATCTTCGAGCTGCTCTATTGGCTGGCGACGTTTTTTTCAGAGTTGACTGGCATTTCTCAATGACTTCATGCACAATGTCACGTGCAACTGCATCCTGCTTATCGCCTTTCGCAGGGTGCCCCCCTAAGGCTTTCTCGGCACCGTCACCTAGCCGGGGAAGCCTTTTTTCGTCTAAAAATGCGCCCGCCCGCTGGATAAACGGCTAGGGCTACACCGCCCTGGCCGTGCTGACTCGGAGTAAAAACCCAGCGAGCAGGCGATTCCAGACTACCGGAACAAGCCCCGCAGTCAAGGCTCGGCGTCCCGGTTTGAAGTGACGAATCGGGAACAATCGGGCGTTATCCGCCAAACGGGTCCGCAGAGTACTCTGGCAACAACGGGTTGAGTTGCTCTCTTGGTGAGGGTTGTTGCGCAGGGAGTCCAAAGAGACTCCCCTGACCTGCTCTCCCGGAGCCGGGCCGCCGCTTGATCGCCCTCCGCGTTTTTTACGTGGTGTCCGACCGCTCCCCGCAGGGAGTCCTATCCACGACAGGGCCACTGCCCTGAAAGCGACTGTTCCGTGTGCGTCCATCGGGAGTTTACCCCTCGCGACCGGCACGGCCCGGATGACTCTTCAAGGAGTCCCGCTGTCACGAAAAAACCCCTCCAGAAGCGTGTCAAGCCACTTCTGAAGGGGTATTTATCGCCCGAAGGCGGTGATTCAATCGACGCGACTGTCTTGACCCAGTTCGCGTGAACGTGATTGTCGCAAATTGCCCGGCGTTGTCAACCAGACCGAGGTCAAATGCGCATCTGAATGCGCATTTGACGATAACTCGGGTAATCGGGGTGCAACCCGATTTTTCAAGTTGTTCCCCATTTGTTCCCCATTTGTTCCCCATTCTCAATTTGTCCGACACGCCATTGTCTACTGTACGCCCGCTCGGGCCCGACAGGTGAGATTGGCGGAAGCGGGGGCGCATACCGGCGCATACCGGCGCATACCGGGCGCATGCTTATATGTTTCAAAAGCTGGGGGTTCTGGCGCGAACCGGCGCGAACCGGCGCGAACCGGCGCGTTCGGAGGGAAGCATTTATGATGCCCCAGCATGGGGTATGTGGGATGTCTGGGTGGGGCTGCGGACTGATGTGTAGAAATCGGACCACACAATCGGACCACAATCGGACCAAGCACAAACGATTGGCGATACATCGGCCACAAACTGGCGATACATCGGCCAAAAATTGGCGATGGAGATCCCGCAGGGCTCAAGGTCGCTCGGTGTCGCTCAAGGTCGCTCGGTGTCGCTCAATCGTCCTCGTGCATCTCGGCGAGGATCGATTCGAGCTCTGCTATCGCGCGGCGCTCGCGCCGCACATGCTCGGCGTCCTGCTCCTCTTCCTTGAGCGACTTGGCAACGACGTCCACAAACTTCGCATACGTACGAATCGCCGTCTCGAGCCAAGAAAGTGCCGCCCACGACGGAGCCGGCGAACGAGCTCGGTCCAAATGGACCCGGGTCGAACCCGTCGGCCGCTCTTCCACGACCAACACACGATTGCTCTGAACCCAAGACAATTCAGACTGCAAAGACGCGTTAGACGGTAGGTCGGGCCAAGTCGACGGCAAATCGCCAAGACCCTGCACCGAAGAAACTGGCGAAGAGACTGGCAAAGAGTCGACGTCACCGGAATCCGGTGCGGGCGCCGGTGCGGGCTCCGGGGGATACATCCGATCCAACTCCGAATATGCCCAACGCTGACGGTCCGCCTTCGTATCCAGACCCTCAATCTCGCGAGCCTGCTTCATCAAAGCGTTCCGAGTCTCTTCAGCCTGACCTGTCCAACGACCCTCACGCTGAAGACGACGAGTAAGCTCCAATTTGTCAACTTCCAAGGGAAGAGTAACGTCGCCATCCATCGCATAACCAATCAAAACACAAAGGGCAAAAAACAAAACGTAACAGGACATCAAAACAATGCACAGTCGGGCTATGCACATCACCGGAGACAAACAACGTTCGTTCGGTGCTTCTGCAATTTGTTCGGTCCGTTGTTCGGCCCGGGCGGTTCCGAACAAATGCAGGTCAGCGGGAACTATCCCGGGAACATTCTCCGACAAAGTTCCCAAACGTCGGCCAAGTGACAGATCGAACAAGCAAGACAGTAGGATAAATCGGGACTTGCCTATCTTGACACTGAAAATCGACTCGCATTCCGAAGGGGTAATTATATCGGAGTCCCACAACACCGGGGGGGG
>CEUI01022220.1_pt1 | contig 14691 bp, 13 predicted proteins | sample 531411 | NCBI WGS metagenome assembly CEUI01 (sample SAMEA2622841, study PRJEB7988) | marine metagenome | isolation source: saline water (ENVO:00002010), including
ATGTTACAGAAGATGTATCTGGAGAAACAACAGAAGATATGACTGATGAGGAATCAGATGATGGTGTTGTTGTTGAAACAATAAAACATTATGGAAAGGAATATTTTATCATTGAAGGAGAAAAACCACAATATATCTACGCGATTGAAGATGGTGATCTTGGTGATAAAAAAGGAGAACTAATAAATGGTAAGAAAAAAATGTATAAGAAGTAATTAGAGAGCATGAGTATTTGACTTATTTTTTTTTGTTTTAATATAATTTTCAATATCGTTTTTATGTTGAACTAATATCTTTTCTTTGAAAGTATTCTTCTGATATTTATTTAATAAATCATTTTTTGTAAATATTTTACCACTAAAGTCTTTTGCTATTTCTGTAAATAATTGTTCCATAACTATTTTATGATTTATTTTATTTTCTTTATTTCATTAATTAAATAATCATTGTATTTGTTTTCAAGTTGCCAGTAACATTTATACGCATAACCATTAAATAGGATAGCTAATCCAACAGAAACACCAAATAAATAATAATGGGAAGATGACCACAATTGGTATAGAATAAAATAACTTAACCATTCATCAAAAAAGATAAATAATCTTTTCATTGTTAAGAAATAAATAATAGAATCACTATCCATACTACGATAATAGTATATAGTTGATAAACTTTAAGTTATAAATTATCTAGAAATGATACATATTTTTTATATAATTCCTCTTTCGAACTTACATCAAAATGCCTTAAAAACCCTTCACTATCATTTGTGAAGAATTTAATTAATTCAGGATCAATATAATTACTTCTACAAACTGCGCTTGTATTATGTAGTTTACATGCTACTCCCTGGATACTTTTTTTGATACAATCATCCGTTTTCTTTCGAGTATCTATTTTTTCTTTCTTACAATATTGATTAATTTGAACAATTAATTCAACATTTGCCCCCCATGTTCTAAAATTTTTCGCTGAAAACTTTCCAAATTGTTTTAGATACTTATTTACATCTGAAGATTGAATATTAAAATAATCACCCCCTTTACGATAGGTAAATAAACGATCATTCTTCCGTAATGTCTTCTTTTTCTCACGCAATGTTTTTACTACTTTCTTATTTCGAACTGTACAGATATTTCTTACCTTTTTCTTACCTACGAAATCAATAATTACATGGTCTTTTTTAACTTTTACATGTTTATTCTCTAATGTAGTCGTTCCATAAGACTTATATTTTTTTGAGTATCTTTCGTTACCAACACGAAAATGACATTCCATAATTAATTTTAGGATTAAAGCTACCTGTTTTTCTTTTGAATCTTTTGTTGAGTATAAATCTTCATTAATCTTTTGATTGATTTTTGTGAACTTCTTACCAAACGCAGACATATGGTTGAATTTTTTTTCCTTTTGATCTTCGATAAACTTCTTATTGTAAATATATTGAGGACGTTTTTCAGTATCATAACCAATTGCCCGAACTTTGGCTGTTTTTTTTTTATTTATTTTTACATTGTCATAGGCGGGAGAGATATAGATACCATCAATCATTTTTTGAATCATATCTTTATCCTTGATTAATTTATCTTTTTTATCATAATATTTATGATAATATTTATCCCCTCTCTTTTTTGATATTTTCCGGATAATATAATCCTCCATATATATTATAACTTATTTTTTATCCTTTATTTTCTTAAGTTTGTAGCTAACAGTTATTTCACGGTTTGTCCATAGATCATCCATCGCTTGATCTAATTTATCTTGTTCTGTTAAATACTTTGATAAGTTTTCACGGATATTATTCTTATTTAATCCTTTCTTTGTCTTTCTTTCTTGGCATTTTAATTTACCATTGTCAGTATTTAAATCTGTGACATTGTATTGGGTCATAAAGGTCGTAATTTGAGGTTCTAATTCCTTATTTCTTACCTTTTTAAGTTCTCTGATCTGTGATTCTAACTGTGCGATTTGTGTATCGACATTTAACCATCGTTGAACTTTCTCTTTAAAGAATTGGATTTCTTTTTCTGGTATTTTTTCAAACGGATTCATAATACTCATCTTTACTATTTACTTTTAAATTATTTAAAAAAAACGATAAAAAAACATACATGAATTATCAATGTAACCATATCTTATTAAAAGGTCCAAGGAAAGGTGAAACGTGTACGAAAAATGCGTGGTTTCCCTTCTTCTATCCATGCTTCTGTAAACAACATGCTTTAAAACATAATATCCCAATTACGAAAGAAGAAGTGAATGAGTTTATTAAGATGAATCAATTACTTTCGAATAACACTTAGACAATATTCTTCTGAATACTTACCAGATTGATTGATTTTGTAATTTTTACCTTTATACTTCATATAATATCCATAAGGACCAATGTGAATTGTTATTTCATCGTTGATTTTCTTTGGATATTTAATGAATTTAATCGCATCTTCTAATGTAAAATCTTTTTCATCTACATTAATCATCTCAAGGTATTTTTGAAGGCTAAAATTCTTTTTTTGTTCTGCTTGATTAATCATTTGGAGATAAGGCCCATATCTACCATTTCCCATATATATTTTCTTTCCTTGCTTTTCTCCAAGTAATGTCAGTGAACTAGTTTTATTTAAACTCATCTGTTGGTCAACAGCTGTAATAAATGATTCATATACTTTTCTTATCACATCAATATAATCGGCTTTACCAAGGGCGATAAGGTCTAAATCTTTCTCTACACCCGATGTAAATTCTTTATGTAATACATTTGAAAAATGTTCTTGAAGATACTGCAATACCTTTCTACCTAAAGGTGTGGTTTGAATTCTTTTCTTCACGACCTTTCCTTTTTGAACGACTGTTTTTTGAATTAATTGATTTTCTTTTGTTAACTGAAGGATATTTACATCAATATCATCTGTTTTGATATCTTTAATAACAGTATATTTCCTATTACCAAGGGTTGAAATAATAGTCGCATAAGTAGATGGCCTCCCAATTCCAGTCTCTTCAAGGAGATTTACAATCGCAGATTCATTATAAAGGAGTGGTTTTGGACTATCTTTTTCAGAACTAATACATTCTTCAAGAACATATTCTTCTTTGAATGTTGGTTTTTCATTCAATTGGAAGTCTTCTTCTTTCTTTCCATACGATAGAAATCCTGGAAAAATCATTTGACGATAATTTGTTGTAAAATATCCAAACTTTTTTATTCTTTCATTTGAAAGTTGAATACGATAAACATTATATTCGGCTGGTTTCATATGAGAAGTGATTGTCCGTTTGAAAATAAGGTTATACAGGCGTTGTTCTTCAGGGGATACATCTAGTTCTTTATTTAGTTTTGTTGGACGGATTGCTTCATGGGCTTCTTGAGCCCCTTTAACTTTCTTTTCATTTGGTTTTTGATAATACGTATCACCAACAAATTCATTAATTTTACCTTGGAATTCTTCAGATACGAATGTAGAATCTGTTCTCATATAGGTAATATGTCCGTTTTCATATAATTTTTGAGCAATATCCATGGTCATCTTTACAGGGAACCCTAATTCATTTTGAGAACTTTGTTGAAGTGAAGATGTAATGAATGGTTTTTTAGGATAGGTTTTATCTTTCTTCTTTGTTGATTCTATCACTTGAAATAATCTTTGTTTTTTAAATTCTTTGAATAGATGTTTCATGAATTCATCATTGATGTCGTAATCATTTGTGAAAATAAACTCAGCTTCTTTCAAATCTTTAAACTGACCTTTAATATCAAGGATTAGATCAGGTTCATAGGAATCAATCATTTTTTCTCTTTCTTCTAATAGATTAAGTAATGCGCTTTGAACCCTTCCAGCTGATAGACCTGATTCTGAAGTATGGATATGTTTCCAAAGACATGGTGAAAGTTTAAATCCAATTAAACGATCAATAATACGTCTAGCTTGTTGAGCATTAACCTCGTCCATATTTACTTTAATCGGTTTCTTAAGGGATGCTAAAATTGCTTTTTTGGATATTTCTCGAAAGATAATACGGTTTTTTTTTCCAATATCAACGCCTAGAACATTTGCTGTATGCCATGCAATGGCTTCGCCTTCTCGATCATCATCAGCAGCAAAGATAACATCTTTACCTTTAGAACCTTCTTTTAACATTTTCACTACATCTTTTTTATCAGCTGTAACTTTATACGTTGGTTGGAAGTTATTTTCAACATCGATTGATAATTTCTTTTTTTCTAGATCCGTAATATGTCCGCAAGAAGATTTTACAGTATATTGATCTGATAAAAAGCCTTGGATTTTTTTAGCTTTTGCAGGTGATTCTGTGATTAAAAAGAACATTTAAATTTGATTATTATTTAATAATTTAATAATTGAATCAATAATCAAATTTAATGGAAAAAATTACGCATTATAAAGTAGCCGATAAAAAAGCAAATGGAAATCATAATGGACCGAATCACCTTATATCAATAGAGAATATTCTCTTTGATCGAGGAATGGTAAATAAAGTAAATGAAGTATGTAATGAGGTTGCGAAGGAGAAGAATATTAAAGTTCTTCGAAGGGATGGATTTTCTCTTTCCAAGTGGGATACTGTTCTCAAGGATATAAAGGATTATAAAGCATTGGATCCAATCATAGTTAAGAAATTTAAAAAATCAAAATATTATGAAGTAATAGACGGGAGACATAGAGTCGTTGTAAGTTTATATGAACAATTTACCCATGTCCCTGTAGTAGTTGTCTAATAATTTTAAAAATTTGATTATTTATTTAGAAATTAAAAGTAATAAATAACATAATCAATGGGACGTGGAAATAAGAAAGGAGGAAAAAAGCATAAGCGTGGAAAGAAAGATGGTTTTGAAACAAAGATTCTCCGTTTAAAAGAAGATGGTCAAGAATACGCTCAAATTAAGGCTCTAAAAGGGAATTGTCGTTTTGATGTCATCTGTTTTGATGGAAAAGAACGTATGGCAAATCTATGTGGGGCAATGCGAAAAAGGAAATTTGTCAATCAAAATGATATTGTTCTGGTTTCCCTTCGAGATTTTCAAGATAGTAAATGTGATATTATTGATGTTTATGATGATTCTCAAGCCCAATCACTGAAAGATAGGAAATATATTCCTGATTTCATTAAACTTGAAGAGGACAATGAATTTTCTGAAGATTTGGATGGAATTGAATTCACAAATGATATTCCTATGGATGAAGAGAGTGAAAGTGAAGGAAGTATTGATTTAGATGAGATATAATATTGTAATATACTATAGATGGAATTATGTGATAAATATCTTTATGATTTAATTTCAATTAATCCGACAATGAATGATTTTTTTTCTTTGAAAGAATTCATTCATAAGAGACATATCCAGCCAAATGTATATTCTGAAAGATACTATGAAAAATTATATCAATTAGACAAGAAGTATCTTCGTTTACTCAATCAAAAAAAAGAAAAAACATTTTATGATGAAATATTGTTAAGGGATATTAAGAATAATATTCATATGGAATTAGAATATGAAATCTATATGTATATTCCTGTAAACCTTAATGATAATATTTTAATTGATTATGTTACAGAATGTAATGGAAGTGGACTCTATCAATTTATAAAAAGGAAAGATTATACTATTTTTTTACAACGGTTAAAAGTATTGTCACAAATTACAAACGAAATAATTCTAAAGATGAAACATGGAATTAAGAACAAAGTATGTCTACCTAGAAGAACCGTGGATAAGATGATTGAGAATATCCAAGACATACTTAAATATAAATTATACCAACATCGTTTTAAAAAAGGGTTCAAACCAAGTCATTGGGATGAAACAGTTGAAAAGTATTTAGTAAAAAATCTACAAAAATTTTTATCTTTTTTAATTAACGATTATTATACACATACAATTGAAGGGATTGGATTATCTTCCTACAAAGGTGGAAAGGATGCTTATCGTAAAGTAATTCAATATGAAACATTTGATACAATTACACCCCAAGAAGTTCATGATCTAGGTTGGAGAGAATTAAAACGTCTCCAAAAAGAGAAGAAAAAACTTCAAAAAAATCTAGGTTTAAAAAATATAGATGAAACGGTTCAAAAATATAATTATACAAATAAAGAAGGAATTTTAAATGATCTCCGTAAGATAAGGGATAAACTACAGAATAAAATATTTCCAAAATACTTTCATGGAAAAATAAACAACAAAGATGTATATCAAATTAAAGAAATACGAGGTGAAGATAAACATTATTTTGCTTACTATATTCCACCGAATCTTACCAAAACAACAAAAGGTAAGTTCTATATCAATACACTCAAACCTGAATCAATCAATCAACATGAATTGTATGTATTAAGTCTTCATGAAGGTATACCAGGACATCATTATGAAATAACCTTTCATAATAATAATAATAATAATAATATACCAAATTACCTTAAACTAGGTAATACGGCTTATTCTGAAGGATGGGGTTTATATTCTGAAAATCTCGGTGATTACAAAGAAAACTATGAATATTATTTTAAAATTCAATATGAAATCCACCGTTCCCTTCGTTTAATTATTGATACTGGGATACATTTTTTTGGATGGTCTTATGAAAAATGTTTTAAACTCATGAAAAAACACTTAACAAATCATTCAGAAAAACAAATAGAAAATGAAATTGTAAGATATATGAATCATCCAGGTCAAGCAGTTACCTACAAACTCGGTGAAAAAGCTTTCTTATACGTAAGAGATAGATTACTCAAAAAAGGATATTCAATTAAAGATATTCATCAAAAAATGTTAGAGATAGGTCCATGTCCTATCGAATTCCTTGTGAATGTTATTGATCTATAAACGCAAATACCAGAAAAAAATAAGCAAAAATACCAATCAATAAAGATTTTATCCATCGATGTTTCATTTCAGAATAAATATCGGCCCATGCTTCAACTTGATCTTTTGAATTGAGCGAGTATAACATAAGAGGACTCTTAGGGAATAGATAATAGAATCCTAATTTTACTAAATATGAAATAACAAGAACTTTGCAAAATATGTATTGAGTATTCTTATGTTTATTGTAATAAATATAGGAAAGAATACTTCCAAGAGCCATACCTCCAAGATAAATCATTAATCTTTCTTTCACAATCATTTCATATTTTCTCTTTTGACTGGTATCTAAAAGATTATAGAACCGTTTAAAATGATCGGTATTTCTATTTTCAATACTCATATAAATACTTGAAAAAAGTAATGTTAAACCAATGAGGCAAAAGTCTATTTTCATATACTATTTATTATATAATTTTTTTAGATAATACTGGTTCACATTATAAGACCATACCATAGTTAAACCGGACCAAAAAATAGTAAGTGGTATTATTTTTTTCATTTATTTAATTACTAGAAAATTAAATTTGATATTGAATTTAACTAATTCTAGTAATTAACTCAAGTTTTTCTATGGATGATAAATATAAACATGCTGATGGATGGACCAGTGATGAAACATTCAGGAGTATGAGAAGAAACGCAGAACAATATAAAAAATTATCCAAAGAAAATATTCAATTAAAAGAAGACCTTGAATTTTATAAATCGATCTTTCAAACTCATTCAAATTCAGCTCTATTTAATTTAAGGATTAAAAGTATCAACGGTAAAAGAATATGGGTAGATAAGGTTAAGATACATACAGAATATGAACTATTAAATTCATTGGATAAGGATGATGAAGTTTTAGAATGGTTAAAACCTATTCCATGTGAAAGATAAAATAATGATTCAATGGGGTAAAATAGGATGACACTCCCAATAATATCTTTTTAAAATAGTGTATAGTGGTGTCTTTAGAGGATAAAGATAACTATCATCTTGTAAAGGCAATACAATCTTTAATTGTTCTTCGGGTGTATGTGGTATGTTATCTTTTTTTATTATTTCTAAATCATCTAATGTATCTACATAATCGGATAGATCCGTAAGTAAAGGTGTAAAATGATATTGATAATACCATTTCCAGGAAGGACATGTATTAAAGTAATAATCAACCGTCCATACCATCGATTGTAAATACTCTTTACATAAGGTTTGAATATCTTCTTTCATTATCATTTCATAACTAGGATTATAATGAAATGTATCATACAAATGATAAAGATAATAATTTTTTTTGGATTGAAATATTTTATTTTCATTCGATCTTAAAATAACTGGTAGATGGTTTTGAAACCCAATGAAAGTATCCTCTGATGTATCAAGGCTTTCATACGAATGATCTTGTATTTCAGAAGGACTAGATTCTTTAGAGAAAATGTTTTTCTGAAGGATTTCATTATATATTCTCCTATATTTAAGTCCTTGGTTTTCTCTGATCTTTAGAATTTCTTGAATACCTTTCTTTTCCCTTAAAGATAGTTTCTTTAGAAAGAGTTGAAAGTTCTTAAGGTTGATTTTTTTATTTTCATCAATTAAAAAGAAACGACCATAATACTCTTCTTGTAATGTATTATATATTGTTAATAAATGATCAAGTCCACGATATCTTATATTTATGCTCGGTGTATGGATGATAAAATCATTCCCAATAAAAAAACAAAGGAATAAATAATCAAATAGAACGGTCTCATTTGAAATATGAAAACTTTCCTTTTTAATGGTTGTTAGTAATGACTGTTTAAGAAGTAAAATATTACAAAATACATATTGTGTCTCCAAGTTTTCAATATTATATTCTGTCCTTTCTCTTAATAGATACACAGAATGTTTTCTTATCATTGAAAGCATAATAAGGTCGGCATCTAATCCATAGACAATATTAATTGAATTCTCTGGTAATGTATCCATATAGTGCATGATCTTATGTTCTCCTTCCCCCGGTTCGTTTGAATCTGAAATTATGTATGGGATATTAAATTCTTTACATCTTTTGTGTAAATAGATACTCAATTGATTCATAAATGGTGTTCCTGGTGTAATTTGATTTGTATCCCATATTTTCTTCTCTTGTGAAGACCTTAATCTCCTTTGTCTTTGTTGTTCCATTTTTGTCCTTGGTGCTGGACCATCAATCGCTAAATAAACTAATTTTCTGACTTTTGTGAGTGAGATACATTCCTGTATTTTTAAAAAAATACAATCATACATTTCATTTTCATCAGTTTTATTTGCACAACAGGGGTGAATCGCACAATTTAAATCAAAAAATAGATGGTCAATCGATATATTAAAATTTTCATATGGTAAAATAATTTCAGGATAATCTTGTATTATATTTTTATAATAAGAAGGTATTCCCATTTTATTAAATATAGAGAAGTAACTTTATATAGTAAAAAAAAAATATATTTAAATATATAAATGAATCTTGCGGATTTAAGTCTAACATCAATCAAATTATGTTCTCCGGTTATAGTATTTATAGTTTATGTAATCGTTTCGGGTGTTTCTTTGTATATGTCAAGGAATGTTCTTAAACGATTCAACAGTCAAAAAATGGAAAACCTATATGATCTTTATTCATGGAGTGAAGTCAAACTTGTAATTGTATTAGGTGTAATTATCTATGGACTATGTCAATATGATCAAATGAACCTTGCCTGGATATTCCTATTATTACCAGTAGTTTATATCATGTTAAGTAACCTTGTTGTATATTATAATGTATCAAACGCTCATCAAAATGCCCCAAAGGATCCTGAAGGACTTTTAAAACAGGTGGTTGATAATAATAAAAATAGCGAAGATGTTGTTTATCCTAAAACACCAATCGTTAAGAAAGAAGTAGATACAAGTATATTTGGTATAAGAGGTGATCCCGATGATAATCAAGAAAAACCACCAACGGTAAGTATTCAATCAACACCTCCTTCAATGACTGGTGTATCATCAACTCCAATTGATATAATTGAAGGATGGGCTCCTCAACAGGATAATACATTTGGTTCTGAACTAAAGTATTAAATTAGCATTTGAACAAATCTCGAAATAGCATTTAGAGCACCAACTTCTCCTCCTGCTTGATTATTCGTAGGGGCAGCGGCTTCAGCGGCTTCAGCTTCAGCGGCTTCAGCTTCAGCGGCTTCAGCTTCAGCCTTTTTCTGGGCTGCTGCTTTATCTTCTGCTTCTTTTTTTTCTTTTATTTTAATTTTTTCTAATTCAATTGCTCTATCTGAAGCAACCTTTGCCTCTGCGACAGATGCATCTGTCTTAATCTTTTCTAGATCAATTGATTGTTGGATTTCTGATTTTTTCTTACCTTTAAAGTATTTATATATTAAATAACCTATTACAGCACTTGATAAAAATAAACATATGATTGATAGTGGACTATCTGTTATGTCGTCAATATCAAACCCTTCAACTTCATCTTCTTCATCTTCTTCATCATTATTTGTAATTACAACATAATTACAAACCATTTCAACTGTATAAAAAAATATCAGTAAAGTTAAAAAGATTAGAATTAAATCAATATTTATCATTTATAATATAATATATTTATTTTATTTCAATAATAATGCTAAAACAGCAAATAATGAAGAGATAATACATACAATCAGGAATACCGTAGAAATTAATTGATCAAGAGTAACACCAGCATTAAGGGCATCGCTCCAATAAAAATATTTTGATTTAGGATCAAATGGCTTATAACTTGGAGCAGCATTTGATACAGCTCCAACTGAAGTGAACGGTGTTCCTGGTGATACAGCCTTTGTAACCTGATCTTCAAGGATTACATTTCCAGATACATCTTTATTTACCTTGAATGTAACGACAATAGAACCTTCTCCAATATTTAATATTTCAATCATTTCTGATGTAATGGTTATATCAATATGATCAGAAGCATTTAGTATATTAAGTATGTCTGTTTTAAAGTTTTCTTCAAAAGCGTCTCTTTGAACAGTCCCTTCTCCACCAGCTATCTCATCATAATCAGCATCTAAAGGTATAGTAATTGTTGGAGCTCCTGGAACAACGCAACATTCGTCAAAGGTTGATCCTTTTGCGGGTAATAGTTCAGTTGAATCCCCATAGTAGACTTTCTTTAAAACTCTCCCAGAAGGACAGGTAATATCTTTTGTATCATCTGTATTACCAGAACATAATCCTTCTGTCATACAACAAACCTCTTTATTCCATCCTTTTTCTTCATCAGCTTTATCTATTAATTTACTCGGGGCAATACATGGATATGAACCATCATTATTTGGTATCTTTGTTGGATCTAATTCACGATTGTTCCCAGTTCCTATAATAAATTCATCAGGCACATTTTCAATCTCTAAATCAGATAAGAATCCCGGATTAATCATACTTTCACCAACTTTATTGTCCGAACAATGTATCATCTTCCTACAACCAGATAGTTCTATACGATGAGTATGTGCCGATGGAGGTGTTCTTGAATCAGCATCTAAATTCTCAACACAATTTGCTTTGAGTTCAGATGCTGGATACCTTTCCCAACCATAATCACATTCTACAGTTAAATCTAAGGGAGAATAGTAATCTGAAGTTTGATCATTTAAGGTAACAGTTAAATTACTACCATCGATAGATTTTTTAACTTTATACCCTGGTTGATTACGACTATCAGGGGTAAAAGGACATTGCCATTCGCAATTATCTTCTTCACACGATTCCTTATTTGTATTTGTAATACAGCGGGAAGCATTTTGCCCTACTCCATCCTTAATTTTACACTCAAATGAAGCTTGGGGTAATAGTCCCGCACTAGGTGGTTCCATTCTATCTTTATAATATTCACATCCAGGGTCTAAATTACAATTAATTTCGTTCTTCTTCATACAATCGAGATTAGTCTTTTCTTCACATTTACGAATCCCTTCATCCCCTTCACCCCCTTCAGTTACATTATAATTACATGATGGACATGGATCTGAAGGGGCAGCCTCTTCTGTATTAAGTGTTGTTTTCCTTGTACAGTAATTCCCATCGCCGCCGTCCTCGGCTTTATATATATCATCTTCTGCGGTTAATTCTTTGACACATGTATTACTGTTCGGCATCCATTTTAATCCATTCTTTTCACAAATATCTAAACTACTTAGTGAGTAGCTATGGGTCTTACAATCTAAATCTTCCCATATACCATTATTCATGTCACATAATTTTTTATTATCTATTCCTTTAAAGTATTCTATATCATCTCCTTGAGACCCGGTATAAGATTTATATGTTAATTTTTTAGTAATACTATTACGTATATACGGTGTTATCTCTAATATTGATTTCCCTTCTTGAAATGGGAAATCAGGGTGGGGATAGTAAATGGATGTTATGTTAATAGTCTCGTCGGTGTCCCTTACAGACCCCAGTTTTTGATAACCACCGTTCACCCAGTATTCAATTTCCCCTATACTATCCGAAGTGCTACTAACATAATTTTTAATCCGCCCCTTCTTATTTTCGGTCTTATCACCTACTGTTACAATAAACTCAACAATCCAATTATTTAAATTAATATCAGTTGTTCCGAGCCCAGTTAATACGTTCGTAAAGGTCCATTTATCAGTTCCATATTTTTCAGAAATTATAGGGGAAGAAGAATAATCTTGTTCGGTGTCGTCCCTGGAATGGAAATAGGGTCCCGAATTATTTCTAGAAATATTATTAACTGTTATTTTATTTTCCGCTAGTTCAGTAATTTGGCAATATATATTATCATTTTCTTTAATACTTGGATTAAAAACGTTTCTGAATTCAATAACTTCTGAATTATCATGTATTTTTTTAATATTAATTATATCGTTTATTTTATACATCTGGTCTATTATTGGTAAACTATCGGTTAATTCTATCTCCATTGTAATATCATGAAATTGAATAGATTCTACATACAGTATTCGGTCCGCGAGGTCCGCGCCGCCGTCGAAACCAGCGACCCTGTAGGGTAAATTTGATGCATCATAATATTTATCGCTTATATCACCTGGGGAAATACCTTCAATTTCAATCTCCATAGTGTTAGCGGAATGTATTTTAACACTACCACTCCGTATGTTATAAGATTCTGTTTTTAAGATGTTATCATCTGAACCCCCTACCTTCGAAAAACGAACCCTTATAACTTCTTCAAGGTTTTTCAAAGAATCGTTAGATTGTTGTTGTAAATAACCATCAATAAATACTTCATCTTTCTTTAGGTCGTTATGGTCATAATATCCTATTATGATGGTCGCACTCCCCTTACTATACTTCATATTTGATACAGTATGTATATATGGTTCTCCTTCCGAATAGTCAACCGAGTTCACTAACACTAGATCAGGGTATTCACACTTTTCGTTATCATTTTTAACGCAACTAGTAGTAGTTCCAGTATCATCCCATCTACAAATATTATCTTTTTGATCTGACGCCGAATCGGTCTGCCATGTAAAACTTATACATTCGTTTTCCGTTGAAAAACTATTACAGAATTCTCCCACGTCGATACCATTATTATCACATCCATTGGAAGTAATTTTATTATTTTTAGCAGGTAAATCTTTAAAAAGTTCATTCATAATAATATTGCCTTTCATCTCTTCTTTTCGCATTATAGTAGTAGTATTGTTTGCTACATATCCATTGATTTCATCATATATACAATTATCTTCAATACTATTATTGCTTATATAATAATTGACATTATCCCCTCCATGAATAGGGTCTAAAGTATCTCCATCCCAATCTACAAATATGTCGACTTTATCACTATCACCATCGATTTCTTTAATACGGACTATTATACCACTATTAATTACATGTTCGTTATTAATAACACCTTCGACATTAATTCTATTACCTTCTACAATATTATTATCCTTATTAATTTTCGCCCATGGACTATATAATGGAAACTCATTTAAATAAGAATAATCTATAACATCCCACGCGTCGCTGTCTTCGCAGATATTGGCGGCGACGAGGCTATCATGTGTAGAAGATGGAGCATCAAGATTATCATTATCATATAGAACCCTGTTACCATTAATATCCACACACACCCCAAGTCCATCAGATGGAACGGGGACACATGTCCAAGTGTCTTCTATCCCATAATTCACTTTACGCATACACTCTTGATGATCTGGTAACCTACATGCGTGTTCTTTTTCATTCCATTCACAAGAATTATCATTACATTCACCTTGATCTTTAAAAGTAAGACAAGATTCCAATGGTAACGGCTCTACTCCATCATAATACTTATAAGTCTGGTTCGCGGGGGGAGAAGGTAAGCCAATTGACGCCGTCCTATTAATATATCTATCTATATCTTCTTTAGATAAATAGAATTCCCCTGGTCCGGAGAATGATTCATCAGTGGGTGGTTCTGCTTTATCCGGATTTATATTATTTAATTTTAACCTTAATTCAGTTAATTTCATTATACTATATGTTATTTCGTTTAATTTCTCTTGATCATCCTTTTCACTTTTCTCAGTTCTTTGAATATCAAATAGTAATTTAATTAAAATGTTGATAAAATTATTCTCTTTCGAAATACAGGGAGGTGGTGTATACTTAATATCATTGTCGGCTTCAGGGCACTCGCAACTATTGGAGCAGCCTGCAGGGCATTCGCCTGTGGACAGGTCACACAAAGGAGTTCCCGAGTCATCCCACGTTCCTCCCGGCAAGACGCTGCACACCGAGTTGGTTATGTCCGAACA
>CEUI01011364.1_pt1 | contig 14689 bp, 13 predicted proteins | sample 531411 | NCBI WGS metagenome assembly CEUI01 (sample SAMEA2622841, study PRJEB7988) | marine metagenome | isolation source: saline water (ENVO:00002010), including
CCAACAAAGCACTGAGCTCCAACACTGACACCGGCTGCAATCACAGCACCCTGCTCGATCACGGCGCCTGGGCCAATGCTGGCACTGGCGTCAATCTGGGCATCGGCTGCCACCACGGCGCTGGGGTGAATACCGGCGCTGGCTTGCGGCTTGCGATCAAAGCGGTGGGACAACCGGGCATAGGTGAGATACGGGTCGGCAACGATCAGCGCGTTACCGGAAAATCCTTGCGCATCCTGCTCGGTCAGCAGCACCGCACTGGCGCGGCTTTCCGTCAGGTACTTGCGGTACTGAGCGTTGGCCAGAAACGCCAACTGACCCGGACCGGCATCCTGCAGGGTGGCCAGACCAGTGATCTCGGTTTGCGGGTCCCCAACGAGTTGCGCGCCGAGCTCTTCAGCCAGGCGCGCAAGGGACAGAGATTGAACAGCGCTCATCAGCGGCTGCTGTTCAGGCGCTCGATAACCTGGCGGGTAATATCGAACTGCGGCTTGACGTCAACAACGCCGCCACGATCCAGCACCAGGTCATATTCGCCGGCGTTCAGTACAGCCTCTACCGCCGCATCCAGCTTGGGCTTGAGAGCCTCGAGCATCTGGCGATCAGACTGAGCCTTGGCTTCGTTCAGCTCGCGCGAGGCAACCTGAAACTCACGAGCTTTCTGACGAAACTCCAGATCCAGCTTCTCCGCCTCACTTTGGCTCAATTGCTCACCATCTCGCTGCAGACGCTCTTGCAGGCGCTTGGCTTCGGCTTCCAGATTCTTTACTCGCTGCAACTGCGAGCCAAACTGCTGCTCGGCATCAACGGAGTACTTCTTGGCCGCGTCGGATTCCAGCAACGCCATTTGATAGTCGAGAACAGCGATCTTCATCTCGGCGGACACCTGGAAGCTGGCCATGACCAGCAGTGACATCACTGCCACACGCGTAAACTTACCCACTCTGATACTCCTGATTACGATTGCTCGATAGTGTTTGGATTGCGTCAGAAACTCTGACCAAGGGTGAACTGGAACACCTGGGTGTCATCAGCCGAGTCGCTGTTCAGCGGCATGGCCAGACTGAAGCCCAGCGGGCCCAGGGCGGTCAGCCAGGACAGACCCACGCCGACACTGTAGCGCAACTCGCCAAGGTCAACTTCACCACAACCCGGGTTCTTGTCGCCCTCAACGGTCGTCTTCCGCGTGCACTGGGTATCGTATACGTTACCCACATCGAAGAACAGAGCGGTGCGCAGCGAACGCTGGTCCTTCACGAAGGGCGCAGGGAATACCACTTCAGCGCCACCAGTGATCTTGATGTTACCGCCGAAGGGCAGCGAGTCCTGATCGGGATCGGCTGCGTTAGGCGTACTCTTCGGGCCCAGGGTACCGTCCTCGAAGCCACGTACCGAGCCGATACCACCGGCGTAGTAATGCTCATAGAACGGCATCTGGTCGGTGCCGCCCAGCCCGCGACCAAAGCCCAGGTCGGTGTGCAGACGCAGGGTCAGGTCTTCGCTCATCGGGAAGAAGCGCTGCGCCTTATAGTCCAGGGTGTAGAACTCCAGATCGCTGCCCGGCACGGTCACATGCCAAGACACATTCTGCGAGTAACCACGATCAGGGAAGACGCCCCGGTTCAGCGTGCTCTGCGACCAGGAAGTATCAAAGAACACGTTGGTGAAGTTGTCGCCTTCGCTGTTAAGGAAATCCAGGATTTCCTGCACGGTGTAGACACCGCTCTTGATCTTGTCGTGCTGCGCGCTCATACCAAAGGAGATGCGCGAGGTATCACTGATCGGGTAACCGAAGTTGAAGCCGGCACCGTAGGAGTCCACGGCGTAGCTGGTAACGTCAACGTCCAGCTCATCGTAGTCAGTGGTGCGATAGAAGGCGTTGTAGCCAAGGCTCAGACCGTCAACGGTGAAATAGGGGTCCATAAACCCGAAGGACAGCGACGTCTGGTAGTCGGAGCGGTTGGCGCCGATGCTGACGCGGTTACCGGTACCAAAGAAGTTGTTCTGGCTGATCGAGCCGCCCAGGATGATACCCGAGCTCTGGGAGAAACCGAGGCTGGCGGTCACCGAGCCGGAAGGCTGCTCTTCTACCGCGTAGTTCACGTCGATCAGGTCATCGGCGCCGGGCACCGGTACGGTCTCGACGTTAACTTCCTTGAAGAAGCCCAGACGCTCAAGGCGTGTCTTGGACTGATCAATCAGATAGGTAGAGGCCCAGCCACCTTCCATCTGGCGCATCTCACGACGCAGCACCTGATCTTCGGTCTTGGTGTTGCCACGGAAGTTGATGCGATTGACGTAGGCACGCTTGCCGGGATCAACGTAGAAGGTAACCGATACTGTCTTGTCGTCTTCATGGATTTCCGGGATGCCGTTGACGCTGGCAAAGGTGTAGCCCTCGTTACCCAGGCGGCGGCTGATCAGATCAGACGTGGAGGTCATTACCTGGCGAGAAAAGATCTGGCCCGGCTCGACCAGCATCAGACGGCGCACTTCTGCCTCGTCGACGATCAGGTCACCCGACAGGCTGACATCACGAATGCTGTAACGCTCACCTTCATCAACGTTGACGGTGATGTAGACGTGTTTCTTGTCCGGGGTGATGGAAACCTGGGTCGATGCCACATCCATGTTGATGTAGCCGCGGTCCAGATAGTAGGAACGCAGGCGCTCCAGGTCACCGGCCAGCTTCTCACGCGAGTACTTGTCATCGTTGCGCAGGAAGGACAACCAGCCACTGGTTTTCAGCTCGAAAAGGTCGACCAGGTCTTCGTTCGGGAAGACCGTGTTACCCACCACGTTGATATGCGAGATGGCGGCTACAGAGCCCTCGTCAATGACGATTTTCAGCGCAACACGGTTGCGCGGCTCCGGAATCACCTGAGTTTCGATATCGGCAGAGTAGCGCCCCTGCGACACGTACTGACGCAGCAGCTCGTTACGCACGCCTTCCAGCGTAGCGCGCTGGAAGATTTCGCCCTCGGCCAGACCGGCGGCACTCAGCCCCGTCAGCAGATCTTCGCTCTTGATTGCCTTGTTGCCTTCAAGCTCGATGGAAGAGATGGAAGGACGCTCGACCACGTTGATGACCAGCACATTGCCATCACGGCCCAGTTGGATGTCCTGGAAGAAACCGGTGCGGAACAGGGAGCGGGTCGCCTCGACCAGCTCCTGGTCGTCTACCTCGTCACCAATATTCAGGGGCAGCGAGGTGAACACGCTACCGGCAGACACCCTCTGCAGGCCATTGACGCGGATATCGGAAATCTGGAAGGCATCGGCAAGAGCGCCCTGCGCCATAAACATCGAGAACAGCGCAGGCAATAGGTAACGTTTCATGAAATCCGTTCTGAGTCAGCTGATTGTAATCTTAATCTGCACGCTGGCAGCTCGTATTCAGGCAGTGCACGCGTCAGCCACCAAGGCGGCTGATATCGTTATAAATGGCAAACAGCATGACGCCAACAATCAGGCTTAACCCGATCTGCAGCCCCCATGTCTGAATTCGCTCGGAAAGAGGCTTGCCCCTGATCCACTCGGCCACGTAATACACCAGGTGGCCGCCATCCAGAACCGGTATCGGCAGAAGGTTCAACACCCCCAGACTGATACTCAAGTACGCGATAAAACTGAGAAAACTTTCCAGCCCCGACTTGGCCGAGGCGCCCGCCACTTTAGCAATGGTTATCGGGCCACTCAAGTTTTTTGCCGAGACCAGCCCGGTCAGCATTTTCTTCAGCGAGTCCAGCGTCAGCGCTGTCATTTCCCAGGTTTTGGTTACCGCTACCGGTATCGCCACCAAAGGGTTGTAACTTATTTGGCGTTGCATGTGGGCGGGCATTTCTACCCCTTCAACACCGGCGCCGACATAGCCGACGACAACGTCGTTGGCTGCCTTGGGACGCGGCGTCAACGCCAGCTCCAACTGCTCACCGTCGCGTTCGACCAGAATCTGGAGGGTTTGTTGCGCGCTGGCCTGAATCGTCGGCACCACCTCGGTCAGCCAGTCGCTGACGGGCGCGCCGTCGATAGCCAGAATCAGATCGCCAGCCTGCAGACCTGCCTCGGCGGCAGCGCCGTCACTGGCAACCTGGCCAAGACGCGGCGGAATTTCCGGCTGCCAGCTGGTCAAACCCAAGGCCGCCATCGGATCAGGCTCTTCTACACCCTTGAGCCAGTCATCCAGACGCAGCTGGTAGCGGGTCTCGGCGCCACCTTCAAAGGGTTTTGCTGTGACTTCCAGCGTGCCGCTCTCACCAAGGCGGCGTATCAGCTGCAGGTTAACGTCCTGCCAGCTGCGAATCTGCGTACCATCAACGCCGGTCAGCTCCAGCCCGGAGTGCAGCCCCGCCTCCGCCGCAGGAGTACCCGCAGGCACAGGGCCAAGCACAGGAGCAACGGTGCTGAAACCCACCACGGCGACAATCCAGAACGCCACAATGGCGAGTAGAAAGTTGGCAATGGGGCCGGCAGCAACCACCGCGATGCGCTGCTTGACGGTTTTGCGATTGAAGGCCTGATCCAGCTCATGCTCGGGGACCGGCGCCTCGCGCTCGTCCAGCATTTTGACGTAGCCGCCCAGCGGGATGGCAGAAATGGTGTATTCGGTACCCTTGCGGTCATGCCAACGCACCAGCGCAGGGCCAAAACCGATGGAGAAGCGCAGCACCTTGATGCCGCAGCGACGGGCCACCCAGAAATGGCCGTATTCATGAATGGTCACCAGCAGCCCCAGGGCAACCACTGTGGCCAGCAACGTAGACAGCAGATCCATTCAGTACCTCACAAGGTGATCGACAGGCTCCGCGCGCGCACCCAGCGCTCGGCGTGAGCCCGAGCCAGCCGATCGGCCGACAGAATGTGCTCCAGATCAATTACCGGCTCGCCCGGCAACTGCGTCAGAGCGTCCTCGATAATAACAGGGATATCAGTAAAGCCCACTCGGCCATCGAGAAACGCCTGCACCGCCACTTCATTGGCGGCATTGAGCACCGCGCAACTGGTGCCCCCCGCCGCTACTGCTTCACGCGCCAGGCGCAAGCAGGGGAAGCGGACAGGATCCGGCGCCTCAAAATCCAGACGAGCGGTCAGCAGCAGATCAAGCGCGCTAACGCCCGAGTCAATGCGTTCCGGCCAGGCCAGGGCGTGGGCGATGGGGGTGCGCATGTCCGGATTACCCAGTTGCGCCAGCACCGAGCCGTCGACGTAATCGACCAGCGAGTGCACCACGCTCTGCGGGTGAACCACCACCTCCACCTGCTCCGGGCGAGCATCAAACAGCCAGCAGGCCTCAATCAACTCCAGCCCCTTGTTCATCATACTGGCGGAATCGACCGATATTTTCTGGCCCATCGACCAGTTCGGATGGGCGCAGGCCTGCGCAGGCGTTACATCAGCCAGCTGGGCCTGAGAGAAATTACGGAAAGGACCGCCCGAGGCAGTCAGAAGAATCCGGCGTACGCCGACGCGCGCCAGGCCGTCAGCATAGTTGCCCGGCATGCACTGGAAGATCGCGTTGTGCTCGCTATCGATGGGCAGCAACTCGGCGCCGGAGGCTTGCACTGCCTGCATGAACAAGGCGCCAGACATGACCAGCGCTTCCTTGTTGGCCAGTAAAACCCGCTTGCCCGCCTGGGCCGCAGCCAGCGTTGGCCGCAAACCCGCCGCACCAACGATAGCCGCCATTACCACATCGACATCGCTGGCAGGGGCCACCTCGCACAGCGCCTCCTCACCCCAGCTAACGTCCGTCGACAGACCAGCATCACGCAGCACCTGCTGCAGACCTTTCGCCTGCTCCGCTGTCGCGACCACGGCGCGCTGCGGACGATACCGGCGGCACTGCTCGGCGAGCTCGGCCATGCGACTGTAGCCAGTCAGCGCGTAAACCTGGTAACGCTCAGGGTGACGGGCAATCACATCCAGCGTGCTAACCCCGATAGAGCCGGTTGCCCCCAGCACGGTAACCGACAGGGTCACGCCAGATGACTCCCAAGCAGCAGCCAAGCTGCCACATACATGGGAATCGCCGCCGCCAGGCTATCGATTCGGTCCAGCACGCCGCCATGACCCGGCAGCAGATTGCTGCTGTCTTTCAAGCCTTCTTCGCGCTTGAACAGGCTCTCGGTCAGATCACCAACAACCGAAATCAACACCACCAGTGCGGCGCCGAGCAGCCCGAGCAGAATCGCCGACGCACCCCAGCCCAGGTACAGCATGGCTGCCAGCGCCAGCGACAGACTGACCACCAGGCCACCAAACAGCCCCTCGCGCGTCTTGCCAGGACTGACATTGGGCAGCAGCTTGTTGCGACCAAAGCGCTTGCCGGCAAAGTAGGCGCCGATATCAGCACCGAACACCAGCACCGCCAGCCCCAGCAGCATCCACAGGCCCTGCTCCTGAGCGCGGAGCCAGATAATGCCAGCCCAGGCCGGCAGCAGGATCAGCAAGCCAAACAGCTGACGCACAAAGCTGCCACGCCACAGACCGCTGCCGTTGGGATAGCGCAGAATCATGACGGTAGCCATGCACCACCAGACCAGTGCCGGGCCAACAAAGAAGACGATCGGCCAAGCGTCTCGGTACAGGCCAACCATAAACAAACCCAGGGTCGCCGCGTAGACGATACGACCACCCTGCCGCGTTTCACCGCACAGCCGCGCCCATTCCCAAGCCGCGAGCGCCACAATGGCACCAATGAACAGGGCAAACCAGGCGCCCTGAAGGGATACAAACCCGGCGATTGCAACAATCGCCAGGATAACGCCGGTAATAACCCGTTGCTTTAGCATCAGGCCCCCGTTGCAATCTGTTCACTGGTTTTGCCGAAGCGGCGTTGACGACCGGCAAAGTCGGCCAGCGCCTCGCGCAGGGCCGCCTGCTTGAAGTCAGGCCAATACAGGTCGGAGAAGTAAAGCTCTGCGTAAGCAAGCTGCCACAACAGGAAGTTGCTGATACGTTTCTCGCCGCCTGTACGAATGCACAAGTCTGGCAGCGGCAGGTTGGATGTGCTCAGACGCGCCTCCAGTGCCTGCTCTGTCAGCGACTCGACGGTGCGCTCACCGCGAACAGCCTCAGCTGCCAGCGAGCGGGCGGCCTGGGCTATGTCCCACTGCCCACCGTAGTTGGCTGCAATCACCAGGGTCAGGCGAGCGCATTGTGCAGTCGTCTCTTCAGCCTGCGCCATGGCGGCCTGCAACTCGGGAGCAAATCGACTGCGATCACCGATGATCTGCAGCCGCACGCCGTTTTCCCGGAGCTTGCGCACCTCACGACGCAGGGCGCCGAGAAACAGCTCCATCAGCGCGCCGACTTCGTCCTCGGGACGGCGCCAGTTTTCACTGGAGAAGGCGAACAGCGTCAGCACTTCCACACCGTCTTCTAGGCAGACCTCGATCATCGCCTTGACCGCATCCACACCAGCCTTGTGGCCGGCGACACCAGGCATCAACCGCTTGCGCGCCCAGCGGTTGTTGCCATCCATGATGATGGCAACGTGACGGGGCGTAGTGGAATCCTTGCCAGCGGGACTTGTGATGTTCATTCGGTACTCTTGCAGCAGATGGCCTTAGATGGCCATCAGGTCCTTTTCTTTCACTTCCAGTACTTTCTCAATCTCGGCAACAAACTTGTCGGTGAGCTTCTGGATGTCATCAGCTGCGCGGCGCTCTTCGTCCTCGCTGATTTCCTTCTCTTTCTGCAGGTCCTTGAGCTGGCTCAGGGCATCGCGACGAATGTTACGTACGGCGATACGGCCATTTTCGGCTTCGGCACGGGCCTGCTTGGTGTAACCCTTACGAGTTTCCTCGGTCAGCGCCGGCATCGGAACGCGGATGGTCGTACCGGAGGTAGCCGGGTTCAGACCCAGGTCGGACATCATGATGGCCTTCTCGACCGCCTGAATCATGCCCTTGTCGAATACGCTAAGAGCCAGGGTACGGGAGTCTTCAACGTTGACGTTGGCCACCTGGCGCAGCGGGGTGTCAGCGCCATAGTAAGACACGATGATGCTGTCCAGCAGGGCCGGGTGTGCGCGACCGGTACGAATCTTGGCGAAGGCGTGCTCCAGCGCTTCGACGGACTTCTTCATGCGCTCCTGCGCGTCTTGCTTGATTTCGTTGATCATTGACTCAACCCTCGATCAGTGTTCCTTCGGCGCTACCGACTACTGCATTGAGCAACGCACCTGGCTTGTTCATGTTAAACACCCGCAGGGGCATATTGTGGTCACGGATCAGGCAGATGGCCGTCAGGTCCATGACTTCCAGCTTGAGATCCAGTACCTGGTCGTAGGTCAGGCTCTCAAAGCGCTCGGCATCGGGGTCCTTCATCGGATCGGCATTGTAAACGCCGTCAACCTTGGTTGCCTTGAGCACCAGGTCGGCATCGACCTCAATGCCGCGCAGGCAGGCTGCGGTATCCGTGGTGAAGAAGGGGTTGCCCGTACCGGCGGAGAATATTACCACGTCGCCACTGGCCAGGTAGCGCATTGCCTTACGGCGATCATAATGCTCGGTCACGCCTTCCATGGTGATGGCGGACATGACGCGCGTCTGAATATTGGAGCGCTCCAGCGAATCACGCATAGCCAGCGCATTCATCACAGTTGCCAGCATGCCCATATGGTCACCGGTTACCCGATCCATGCCCGCCGCACTCAGCGCAGCGCCGCGGAACAGGTTACCGCCACCGATCACCAGCCCGACCTGTACCCCGATACCGATCAGCTGCCCGATTTCCAGCGCCATGCGATCAAGCACCTTGGGGTCGATACCGAAATCTTCGGTCCCCATCAGGGCCTCACCGCTAAGTTTGAGAAGGATGCGCTTGTACTTGGGTTGGCGGCTACTGGGCACCTGGGCCATGCTTGACTCTCCTGTTCGGGGATGGAGAAACACTCAACGAGTTGCACCAGACAACAACGGCGCGCACTTGTTCAGTGTTTCTTGAAAAAGAGGCTTCACGCCTGCGCGGGAAGCCTCTCATATCAACCTTGTCGCCCCCCACTTGAAAGCGGAGGCGGTGCACCGGTCAGCGTGCACTATAGCGTATTACTGCTTGGCAGCAGCCAACTGAGCGGCAACTTCGGCAGCAAAGTCAGCTTCGGCACGCTCGATGCCCTCGCCCACTTCGAAACGCACGAAGGATACAACTTCAGCACCGGCTTTCTTGGCCAGCTCGCCAACTTTGACTTCCGGATCTTTGACGAACGGCTGCTCGATCAGGCTACCTTCGGAAACGAACTTGTTGATACGGCCTTTAACCATGTTCTCAACAATGTTTTCCGGCTTGCCGGCGATCTTGTCAGCGTTCAGAGCCAGGAAGATCTCTTTCTCTTTAGCGATCGCTTCTTCGGACACCTGAGAGGAGTCCAGGAACTGCGGGTTGCTTGCAGCAACGTGCATGGCGATATCGCGAGCCAGCTCTTCGTTACCACCGTTCAGGGTGACAACAACACCGATGCGGTGACCGTGCAGGTAAGCACCAACAACATCACCTTCAACGCGAGTCAGGCGACGGATGTTGACGTTCTCACCAGTCTTGGCAACCAGCGCTTCACGGGCCGGCTCCTGGTCAGCGATCAGCGGAGCAGCGTCGGTGTAACCAGCTTCAAACGCTTTGTCCAGGCTGGCGGCAACGAATGCCTTGAAGTCTTCCTGCAGAGCCAGGAAGTCGGTCTGGGAGTTGACTTCAATGATGACAGCGGACTTGTTGTCAGCGGCAACCTTGACAGCGATAGAGCCTTCAGCGGCGATGTTGCCGGCTTTTTTGGCAGCCTTGATGGCGCCAGAAGCGCGCATGTCGTCAATGGCTTTCTCGATGTCGCCTTCGGCGGCAACCAGTGCCTTTTTGCATTCCATCATGCCCTGACCAGTGCGCTCACGCAGTTCTTTGACCAGTGCTGCAGTAATTTCTGCCATGGACTCTTCCTCACATAACTGGATTAGTTCCTGCTTCCGTTTGACAGCAGGAAGCAACGAATCATCTTGCGGTAAACATATTGCAAAAAGGGGGCAAGGCCCCCTTTTCGCTACGGCATTGCATCAGCCGTATGCACCTCAGCCTTCAGAGGCTTCCGGAGCAGCTTCTTCTACGAACTCGTCAGTAGCGCCAGCATTGCTCTTGCCACGCAGAACTGCGTCAGCAACGGCAGCAGCGTACAGCTTGATGGCGCGGATGGCGTCATCGTTACCCGGGATGACATAGTCAACACCTTCCGGGCTGCTGTTGGTATCAACGATGCCGATAACCGGAATGCCCAGCTTGTTGGCTTCGGTGATGGCGATACGCTCGTGCTCAACGTCGATGACGAACAGGGCATCAGGCAGACCGCCCATGTCCTTGATACCACCCAGGCTGCGATCCAGTTTTTCCAGATCACGGGAGCGCATCAGCGCTTCTTTCTTGGTCAGTTTGGCGAAGGTGCCGTCCTGGGATTGAACTTCCAGGTCGCGCAGACGCTTGATGGACTGACGGATGGTCTTGTAGTTGGTCAGCATGCCGCCGAGCCAGCGGTGATCAACATAGGGCTGACCAGCACGGGCCGCTTCGTCAGCAATGATCTTGCTGGCAGCGCGCTTGGTGCCAACGAACAGGATCTTGTTCTTGCCGGCAGCCAGCTTTTCCACAAAGCTCAGAGCTTCGTGGAACATCGGCATGGTCTTTTCCAGGTTGATGATGTGAATCTTGTTGCGAGCGCCGAAAATGAACTTGCCCATTTTCGGGTTCCAGTAGCGGGTCTGGTGGCCGAAGTGCGCACCGGCCTTCAGCATGTCACGCATAGAGACTTGGGTCATGATAACTCCAGTAAGTCGGGTTGGGCCTCCACGCATCCCAGCATCCAACCCCTAAGGGCACCCAGGATACCGTGTCGATACGTGTGCGGATTTAGTTTGATTTGCTGGCCGAGCCTGCAGCTCTGCATTCAGCGGGGCGCTTTATACCATATCAACCCCGACGAAGAAAGCACTGACTGCCCAGCGCAGACAAGCGGCCAGTTCAACAGCAGGCCACAGGTCTGATAGAATCCGGGGTTTTTCCACCTACGCCAGCCGGCGCCCAATCGAGAGAGTCCAGCCATGACCGTCACCATCAAGACCGCCGAAGACATTGCCGGCATGCGGGTTGCCGGCCGCCTGGCAGCCGAGGTTCTGGAGATGATCGGCGAGCACGTCAAGCCTGGCGTCACCACCGACGAGCTGGATCGCATCTGCCATGACTATATTGTCAACGTGCAGCAAGCGATCCCCGCCCCCCTCAACTACGGCGGCGCCCCCGGCCGCATGCCCTTTCCCAAATCCATCTGCACCTCGCTCAACCATGTGGTCTGTCACGGCATCCCGAATGACAAACCGCTGAAGAGCGGCGACTCGCTGAACATCGACGTCACCGTCATCAAGGACGGTTATCACGGCGATACCAGCAAGATGTTCATGGTCGGCGACGTGCCGGAGTGGGCAGAACGCCTGGCCCGTATCACCCAGGAATGCATGTACAAAGGCATTTCCGTCGTACGCCCGGGCGCGCGCCTGGGTGACATTGGTGCCATTATTCAGGAACACGCCCACGCCAACCGCTACAGCGTGGTGCGTGAGTACTGCGGCCACGGCATTGGCAAGGTCTTCCACGAAGACCCGCAGATCCTGCACTACGGCCGCGCCGGTACCGGCATGGAAATGCAGGAAGGCATGATCTTTACCATTGAGCCCATGATCAATCAGGGCCGCCCGGAGACCCGCCTGCTGGGTGACAACTGGACTGCAATCACCAAGGACCGCAAGTTGTCCGCGCAGTGGGAGCACACCATTCTGGTCACCGCCGACGGCTACGAGGTGCTGACCCTGCGCACCGAGGAAAGCTTCCGTTGACAGGCGGCCTGTACGCAGGCTGCCTGATTGCTGTCCGGCCTCACTACCAAGCCGAGGAAACGAATGATGGATGACGCGCTTTTCGATCCCGGCCAGTTTCAGGCCGAACTGGCTATCAAGAGCAGCCCGATCGCGGCCTTTAAAAAGGCCATTCGGCAGGCTGACACCGTCCTGGCCCAACGCTTTGAGGACGGCCGCGACATTCACCAGCTGATCCACGAACGCGCCTGGTTCACCGACCAGATACTGCAGCAGGCCTGGGCACGACTGCCCTGCGCAGGCGACCCGGGCATCGCCCTGCTGGCGGTTGGCGGCTACGGCCGCGGCGAACTGCACCCGCATTCAGACATTGACCTGCTGATTTTGCTGCGTGGCGATGTCGAACCCTTTCGAGAGGCCATCGAAGCCTTCCTGCTGCTGCTCTGGGACATCGGCCTTGAGGTCGGTCAGAGCGTGCGCAGCGTTGAAGAATGCCAGCAGGAAGCCGCTGCCGACATCACCGTCATTACCAACCTGATGGAGTCGCGCACGCTGGCCGGCGACGAGGCGCTGCGCCAGGACATGATGGCCGCCATCGACACCAGCCACATGTGGAACGATGCCGAGTTCTTCCGCGCCAAGCGCGCCGAGCAACAGGCACGTCATGCCAAGTTTAACGACACCGAATACAACCTGGAGCCGAACGTCAAAAGCTCCCCCGGCGGGCTGCGCGACATTCAAACCATCGGCTGGGTGGCCTTGCGGCACTTTGGCACCAACGACCTGCGCGAACTGGTCCAGCAGGGCTTTTTGAACGAGCCGGAATACACCATCCTGGCTGACGGTCGCGCCTTCCTGTGGAAAGTCCGCTTCGCGCTGCACACCCTCGCCGGCCGCGCCGAAGACCGCCTGCTGTTCGACCATCAACGCGCGCTGGCCAAGCTGCTGGGCTACGAGGGTACCGACAGCAAGCTGGCCGTCGAGCGCTTCATGCAGAAGTACTACCGCGTGGTGATGTCGCTGTCGGAGCTGAACGACCTGCTGATGCAGCACTTCGAAGAAATCCTGCTGCGCGACGCCGAGGCGGCGGACATCCGCCCGCTCAACAGCCGCTTTCAGGTGCGCAATCACTATATCGAAGTCACCAACCCGAACGTCTTCAAGCGCACCCCCTTCGCCATCCTCGAAATCTTTCTGCTGATGGCACAGAACCCGGACATTCGCGGCGTGCGCGCCGACAGCATTCGCCTGCTGCGCGACCACCGTCACCTAATCGACGACGACTTTCGCAGCGACATTCGCAACACCAGCCTGTTCATCGAGCTGTTCCGCTGCAAAGAAGGCATCCACCGCAACCTGCGCCGGATGAACCGCTACGGCATCCTCGGCCGCTATCTGCCGGAATTCGGCAAGATCGTCGGCCAGATGCAGCACGACCTGTTCCACATCTACACCGTGGATGCGCACACGCTGAACCTGATCAAGCACCTGCGCAAGCTCAGCTGGCCCGAGTATCAGGATCGCTACCCGCTGGCCTGGCGTATCTTCTGCCGCCTGCCCAAGCCGGACCTGCTGTACATGGCCGGGCTGTATCACGACATCGCCAAGGGGCGCGGCGGCGATCACTCGGAACTGGGCGCGGTCGACGCCGAGCTGTTCTGTCAGCGCCATCACCTGCCGGCCTGGGATACGCACCTGGTCAGTTGGCTGGTCGAGAACCACCTGCTGATGTCCACGACGGCGCAGCGCAAGGACATTTCCGACCCGCTGGAGATCCACGACTTTGCCACCAAGGTCGGCAATCAGGTTAGGCTTGATTACCTCTATGTGCTGACCATCGCGGACATCAACGCCACCAACCCGACGCTGTGGAACTCATGGCGCGCCTCCCTGCTACGCCAGCTCTACACCGAAACCAAACGTGCCCTGCGCCGCGGCCTGGACAACCCGCCAGACCGCGAGGAGCACATCCGCCAGACGCAACAGGCGGCGCTCGACATTCTGGTGCGCAACGGCGTAGACGAAGACGACGCCGAGGCTCTCTGGGTCGAGCTGGGCGATGACTATTTCCTGCGCCACACCGCAAGCGATGTAGCCTGGCACACCGAGGCCATTGCCCAGCACGGTCGCCGGCAAAGCCCACTGGTACTGATCAAGGAAACCGCCCAGCGCGAGTTCGAGGGCGCGACCCAGATCTTCATCTATACCCCGGAGCAGAACGACCTGTTCGCGGCGACGGTGTCGGCCATGGATCAACTCAACCTGAGCATTCAGGACGCGCGCATCATCACCTCGACCAGCCAGTTCAGCCTGGACACCTATATCGTGCTCGACTCCGACGGCGGCTCGATTGGCGACAACCCCGAGCGCATCCGCCAGATCAAGCACGACCTGGTCGACGCCCTCTCCGACCCGGACGCCTTCCCGACCATCATCCAGCGCCGGGTGCCGCGCCAGCTCAAACACTTTGCCTTCGCCCCCGAGGTCACCATCTCCAATGACCCGAGCGGCCAGCACACCATTCTTGAACTGAGCGCACCGGACCGCCCGGGCCTGCTCGCCCGCATGGGCCGCATTCTGCTGGACTTCGACATCAGCGTACAAAACGCCAAGATCGTCACCCTGGGCGAGCGCGTGGACGACGTCTTCGTCATCACCGACGCCAACAACCAGGCGCTGTCGGACCCGCAGCTGTGCGAGCGCCTGCAGCAAACCATCATCGACACACTCAGCAGTACCCAGCCGACCGCGCAGGAGTACAGCAGCCCCATTGCCATCGGCCCCTGAGGACACACAATGAATCACGACCTGCAGCGCCTGCAGCCCTACCCTTTTGAAAAGCT
>CEUI01040177.1_pt1 | contig 14688 bp, 15 predicted proteins | sample 531411 | NCBI WGS metagenome assembly CEUI01 (sample SAMEA2622841, study PRJEB7988) | marine metagenome | isolation source: saline water (ENVO:00002010), including
GATTTAAAACAACCTTATAGATTACATTGTGATAGTGGTAAAACAAATAAATCAAATTATACTATAATTGTTCCTTTAGATAAAGAACCACAAGGTGGACTTTTTATAATGAATCAATGGGCAGATAAAGCATATAGTTTAGATGATTATTACACACAGGATTTTCAATCAGTATTATCTTTTGAAGAAAGAAAAGAAAAGATAAAAGAATTTAATCCAGATGTATCACTTCCAGATACAATTGACTTTAAACATATAAAAGATAAAAGAGGATTTACAGTTCAAGATTATATTGAATATGAATATAATACAGCGATTATGTATCCTAGTAAGTTTTTTCATTGTAGTCAAAATGTAGAAAATTTTACAAACAAAAAATCATTAGCGATATTTACAGATGTTAGATAGTTATACTTTTAAACCAAGCGAATTGCCAGAAATATATCGTATTCAAATTAACAATATTATTAAAGATGTTGTTGATACTAAATCAGATTTATATTGGAAGAATTATACAAAGTTTAATATAGATGAACAAATTGCTATATCTGTAAGTTGTGAAGGAGATGATGTAAAAGTTATATCTTCAATATACAATAGAGAGTTTTATGGCGAAGGTGTATATAGATTATGGAATAGATTTCTATATTCTAAAGATTTTAGAGAAACAGGTGGGTCTAAAAAGAGAGCTGGAGAACATATAAATCATCCTGTATTAGCACAGCAGATAAACTTTGTTGAAGACCTTAATCCCAAATTTTATTTTATAAGTAGACAAAGAACAAATACTAGATGGTTGAAGTATTACTTTGATAATTTCAATAAGGATTATAATAGAAATTTGATAGTAAGTGACCAACAATATTGGGTATGTAATGGAGATAAAGAGGGATGTGTTCAGACAATTATCCACCCAAAAAATATGGAAGTACCTTTGAAATCTTATAAATAGTACTATAAATTAATGAAATGGAGAATAGTCAATGATTACAATTGATGGAAAAGAATATGACGAAACAAAGTTTAGTCCTGAATTGCAGAATTATATTGCTATAAGGCAAGAGATTCAGATAAGTAAGACTAGACACTTGATTGAAATTGAAAAGATAGATGTTTTAACCAAGTTTTATAACGAAAAAATAGTCAATTTGATTAAAAAAGAAGTACCAAAAGAAAAGAAGTAAATAGATGGCCGCTATAGCTAACCTAACGATAGACCAAGGAGCTACTTTTAGTTCCGACGTTACCGTAAAAGACGCAAATAATCAACCTTTTAACCTATCAGGATATACAGGTGCAGCCAAAATGGCAAAAGGATATGCGTCAACTAGAACAAGAACAAACTTTACGGTTACTATGCCTACAGATCCTGCTACAGGAGTTGTAACCTTATCATTAACATCAGCGCAATCAGCTGCTTTAGACGCAGAAAGATACGTCTATGACCTTGAAATCACTAAAGGTACAGAAGTAACCCGAGTCATTGAAGGATTAATCACAGTAAGACCTCAAGTTACCACTTAATCAAACTTATTTTTGTTATAAATAGTAGTATAATAGGGAGAGAGAATGCCTGATATTACAGCAAAGATAAATGTAAACACACAATCTGGACCACAAGCAGTTTCGGTAACATTACCGTCTGGTCAGGCTGCTCAAAATACACAATTAAAATTTGCCCTACTTGGAGATGTAGACACCACAACTTTAGAAGATGGTGCTATGATTCAATATAGAGCAAGTGATGGTAAGTTCGTAACCAGAACGGAGATAGTTACCACTACAGGAACATTATTATTCAATTGTGGAACTTTTTAAAGGATAACAAATGGCAACAGTAATACAGATAAAAAGAAGTTCGGCTACATCAGCACCAGCAACATTAAAATTAGGTGAATTAGCATATACATATGGAACAGGAACGCAAGGTAACCTAGGAGATAGAATCTTTATAGGTGAAGGTGGAGTAGACGGTAACGGAGACGCAAACAATATTTCAGTAATTGGTGGACAATACTTTATGGATATGTTAGACCACGTACAAGGTACTAACACAGCAAACGGTGCAGTAATAGTAGACGCCAATAAAGCAATAGATGAATTCATTGTAGGTAATAGTACTACAGCAGGTGGACAAGTTAAATTTAACGAAGGAACTAATAACGGTTCAGCGTTTATTGGACTTAAAGCACCTAATAACGTAACCACAACAACAACATTTACATTACCTGATGGAGATGGTACTGCTGGACAGTTTATGAAAACTGACGGTTCAGGAAACTTATCTTTCTCAACTGTTAATCAATACATTGATTTAGCAGGTGATACTGGAACAGACCAATACAATACAGCTGAAACATTAACTTTTGCTGGTGGCGCTGGAATGGAAACAGATGTTACCGATAACAACGTAGAAATTAAAGCAACAGCATTAACAAATGCTAACTTATCTGGTACTGCCGCTATTTCAAATGCAAATTTAGAAAATCCTACTACAACATTAGGTAGTTCAGTATTAACTTTAGGTTCTACACAAACAGATGTTGCAGGATTAACTTCAATAGTAATTGATGACATAACAATTGATGGACAATCTATTACTACAACAGCTGCAAATAAAAATATTAATATAACACCACACGGAACTGGTACAATTATAGTACCTAGTGGTTACGAAGATAGAGCTGGTTTCCAAAACCAATCTCTTGCTAACAAAGCATACGTTGACCAAGTTGCTCAAGGTTTAGATACTAAACCATCTTGTAGAGTTGGTACAACTGCTGACTTATCAGCAACATATAACAATGGTACTGCTGGTGTTGGTGCAACTTTAACTGCTACATCAAACGGTGCATTATCACTTGACGGTATTTCACCAGTTGTTAATGATAGAGTTTTAGTTAAAAATCAAACAACAGCTTCTGAAAACGGTATTTACGTGGTGACAACTGTTGGTGATGGATCAACTGCTTTTGTATTAACAAGAGCAACTCCAGAAGACCAACCAGCAGAATTATCTGGTGGTGCTTTCGTATTCGTTGAAGAAGGAACTTTAAATGCTAACAATGGTTATACATTTACACATACAGGTGCTCCTACTTTTGGAACAACTGATTTAGATGTTGCTCAGTTTTCTGGTGCTGGTCAAATTACTGCTGGTGCAGGATTAGTAAAAGATGGTAATACTATTGATACAAATCCTGATAATAGTTCAATTGAAGTTAGTGGTGACCAATTAAGAGTTAAAGCGTCTGGTATTACAGACGCTATGTTAGGTGGTTCAATTTCAACTTCTAAATTAGCAAATCCAGTAATATACTTTACAGATGAATCTTCATCTCAAGGACAAGTTTCTATTGAAGGAACTTTTGAGTTTACTGCTGGTGAAGGTATCAATACAATTATTTCAGGTAATGGATTAAAAATTGCAGGTGAATTAGCGAGTACATCAAATATAGGAGTTGCTTCGTTTTCTTCTGACAACTTTACAGTTACCTCTGGTGATGTAGAAGTTTCAACAGTTGACGGAGGAACATTCTAATGTTTGGATGGTGCAAAAAGTTTTTTAAAAGATTTAAAAAACCTAAAGTAGAAACTATATCATTAAAAGAATTACAAACAAGAACAAAAAAACAATTAGAGTCTATTGGAAGAAAAATGGGAATTGAATTAGATAGACGATTAACAAAAACAAAATTAATTAACAAAATCAAGTTTAGAGCTAAATTAAGAAAGAGATAATAATGGCAACTAAAATTAAACCTTATCGTACAGAAGTAGCAACTAGAATACCATCAGCAGGTAATTTAGAAACTGGTGAGTTGGCTGTGAATATACAAGATGGTAAGTTTTTTACAAAAACATCATCAGGATTAATTAAAGAGTTGGGAGGTGCAGGTTCTGTATCTCTACAAGACGTTACCTCTAATGCTTCTATAACTGACCAAAATATTACAATGAACGGAAGTCATTTTATATTTGAAGGTAATTTAGAAAACGCTTTTGAAACAATATTAAAGGTTGAAGAACCTACAGCGGATAACATTTTAAAATTACCTAATGCTTCAGGTACTATTGGTACCCAAGATGACGCATTGGCTTATTCTGTAGTATTTGGTTCGTAAGGTGATAAATTATGGCAAGTACATTTAAAAATTCAGGAATAACAGTTCCAGTTGTAGACACTACTGATGGAGACATATACACAGCAGGTGGTTCTGAAACTGCTGTTATTCACGCATTATATATTTCAAATAATAGTGCTTCTAGTGTAGCTAGGGTTAACGTAAAAGTAACCGTAGATGGTGGAACTACATTTAAATATGTAGGTAAAAATTTAGAGGTTCCTGTAGGGAATACATTAACACTAGATAAACCAATAAATTTAGAAAACAACGATAAATTGAGAGTGGTCGCTGACCCTTCTCCTGATTCAACTGCTGTTGAGGTTGAGGCAGTAGCCAGTATTTTGGCAATAACATAATGGAAATTATAAATATAGCAATTAGAGAGAAATAGATGTCTTACGTAGTACCTGGTTTAACTGGAATAGATAAAAAGAAAAAATTTAATGGTATCAGACGTACCAAAGAAGGTATGGCGTACCTTACATCTATCAATCCTAATATAGGTACTGGAGAAATATCTGTATCAAAATATTACGAAGATGGTAAGTCAGATAACGTTGGAAGAGACCAAACAGATTACGTTGAAGAAAGATTAGAAATGTTTGATGTTCAATATTTTACAGGTGATGGATCAACATACACCTTTACACTTACAACTCCAGTTTTAAATGAAACAAGAATAGCACTATTTTTAGATGGTGTTAGACAAAAAGCATACGAAGATTATACATTATCAGGTGGGAATAATGTCAATTTCACACTAATTCCAAAGACTGGATTAAGTATTGTAGTAGGACAATTGAAAAGAAGATATTACAATAATGATAGCGATAAATTTCAACAAATTAATTATTCAGATGATTTAAGTACTACTTTCTTTATAAATAGTACTAGTGGAGATTTAGTTAAACGAACAAACCAAATAGTATCAAGGTCTGAATTAGGTACCGATGATTTTGACACTTTTGAAAGTACAACGGCAAGTGTTGCTACAACAACTTACCAAAGTGCTGTATAACAGATGAATTAAGGAAAAAGAGAGCAAATGGCAGATTTTAAACTAGGACGTATTAAATTTAAATGGAGAGGTGATTGGGCCGTATCAACTGGATACGTTATTGACGATATAGCTAAGTATGGTGGTAATACATATGTGTGTATTCAAAATCACACTTCACCTGCTAACGAAAATGTATTTTATACTGATCCTGGAACATATACAAATTATTGGCAACTACACGGTGAGTCGCTTTTCTTCAAAGGCGATTACGCAAACGCAACTTGGTACAAATTAAACGACCTAGTTAAATACGGTGGTAAACAATATAGATGTACTACAGCTCATACATCATCAAGCACAGTTTTAAATCAATCTAATTTTGAAGCATTAGTAGATGGATTAACATTTACAGGTGATTACGCTTCTTCAACTCAATACAAATTAAATGATATTGTTAAATATGGTGGAAGACAATACCGTGTTACCACAGAGCATACATCAGCTGCTGGCGGTGACGCAAATATAGATTTATCAAAATTTACTCTTTATTCAGAAGGTTTAGCTTTTAGAGGCGACTTCCAAGTTTCAACATATTACAGATTAGATGACGTTGTTAAGTATGGTGCATATCAATATAAATGTTCTACTGCTCACACGTCTGGTGCTGCTCTATCAGATTTCGCAGAAGCTAACTTTACAGTTTATTCAGAAGGTTTACAATTTGAAGATAGTTATAACTCCGCAACAGTTTACTCAAAAGGTGATGTTGTAACCTACGGAGGATATTCTTACGTTTATATCAATTCAGCTGAAGCTGCAGGACAAACTCCTGCTGACAATGCTTATTGGGATGTTGTAACCACAGGTTTCAATGCAACTGGTGTTTATTCACACGGTACATTATACAAAACTGGAGACACAGTTCAGTATGGTGGTAATTCTTACGTCTGTATATTAGACGCACAAAACCAAAGACCAACAGCTGCAAATGGTACTGTTAACTCAACATACTGGAAAGGTGTTGTAGAAGGATTTAAATGGAGAGGAACTTACGATAGTTCAACAACTTATGAAATTGGTGATACAGTAAGATATAGTTCAAGTTCTTATGTACAAGTACAAGACCAGGTTACTGGTGTTCAACCAGGAACAGATTCAACAAAATGGCAAGTACTTGCTCAAGGTGATACAGCTGCTGTATTAACTACAAGAGGTGATTTACTTTACCAAGATGTAGGTGGTGCTGCTAGATTACCTTTAGGACTTCCTGGTTCTGTTTTAACAAACGATGGAACAGATATTGTATGGAGTGGTATTTCAGGCAAAAACGTATTATGGGTTTCTCCTAGTGGTGTTGATGGTTCAGCAGGAACAGAATCAATGCCTTATCAAACTCTTGCTTATGCATTAAAGAAAGCTAAGAAAGCTTCTATTAGAGAAGTTGAAACAATTTCAGGTGGTACTGGTGGAACATCAGGAACTTATGATGGTGCAAGAGGTATCTCATATAAAGAATTTACGGTTGCAACTACACCAACAACAACATCATTTACAATTAATTTAGCAACATCAGCTTATGCTCATACTTATGTTGATGGTGGTTCAATTAGAAAATCAGATGACTCAACGTTAACGGTTACAAATGCACCTTACGATAATAGTACAGGTATCATCACGATTACAACTTCAAACGTACACGGTTTATCAGCAACTGATAAAGTAAGAATTAGAGGTATGAATTATACTTGCGCTTTAGGTGCTAAAGTATATCCAGAAACTGGAAGTGATTCATACTATAGAGTAAATACTGCTACATCGCCAGTAACCGTTGAAATTGTAAACGGTGGATCGGATCACACAGCAGGAGACAAAATTAGAGTTGATGGATCATTAATTGGTTCTGCTACAACTGCTTTAACTTTTGATGTTAAGAGTGTTGCAGGAGATATTGTTAGACTTAAAAATGGTACTTTCAAAGAAAAATTACCTTTAAGAGTTAAAGATGGTGTTTCAATTATCGGTGAATCATTAAGAAATACTAGAGTACAACCAAAAACTGGTACAGGTTCTCAAATCAAAACGGTTAAGGTAACAAAACAATTAGTTGGTGCAACAAACGGAATTTACAAATATTTACACGCTGATAAAGTTGAAAAATCATTTACAGTTGCAAGTGTTACCAACTCAACAACTTTCGTTGTTAGTTTAGGAACTTCTGATTTTGTACATACATACATTGATGGTGGAACAGTTAGAGATTCTAGCTATTCTCAATTTGATATATCAGACGCTCCTTATAATAACTCAACAGGTGATTTAACAATTACAACATCAATTAACCACGGATTATCTGCTAGTGATGTTGTTAAGATTTCAGGAATTAGATATAGTTGTACAGAAGGAGAAAAAGTTTATCCAGAAGTTGGAAGTGGTGCAGTATTCAGCGTATTTGTATCAGGAAATATCGCAAAAGAAATTACAACATATCACGGTGGTGCAGGATATAATGTTAATGATGTAATTACATTAAAAGCTGCTGACGTTGGTAATGGTGGAGATTTAGTATTAACTGTTGGATCATTAGAAGACAACAAAGCTTCAAACGAATTTTTATGTAATGATAGTAATAACATTAGAAATATGACATTAACAGGTCTTACAGGAACTAAACTTTCTGGAGGATTATATCAAGCAACGGTAACAAGTTCAAACTCATTTACAGTACCTACTGAAACATCAGCACACGCTCACAATTATGTTAGTGGTGGTCACGTTATAGTAGAAGGTGCTGAAGGAACTACAGTTGCATTATCAAATTGTGCTTATGCTCACGCTACTGGAGAATTAACGGTAACAACTGGAACTAACCACGGATTAACAACAGGTGATTGGGTTACTCTAGGAAGAATGAAATGGAATATTACAGATGTAGGTGAAAGAGTTATACCAAAAGGTAATATAATGGCTGCAGTTGCGTCATTAGACCCAGCAGGTAACATTAAAACTACTTCACCATATATACAAAACTGTACTTCTATAAATGCTGGTGCTTGTGGAGTACAAGTTGACGGAAATTTACACGCAAAAACTCATACATCATCTTACAAGTCAATGCTACTTAATGACTTTACACAAATTAACAATGATGGTATGGGTATTCACATCTTAGGAAAAGGACGTTGTGAGGCAGTATCAGTATTCGTTTATTATGCAGAAAAAGCTATTTACGCTGAATCAGGTGGATTTATTAGAGGTCTAAACTGCTCTCACGCATATGGAGAAAAAGCTTGTGTATCTTCTGGTACAGACGAAGACGAATCACCAGTAAGTATACGAACAAGAGGAATGATGTTGAAATATGACGCAACAGGATTCCAAGGTGGTGCTACGGTTGCAGACATAGAGAATTCAATATCAACGCAAGGTCAAGGTACTGCTACAATAGAAGGTGCAAGTTCTGGTGCTACTGCTAGACTTTTCAGATTTAACGTATCACTACAATATTTACATATAGATAATATTAGTGGTGGTTTCATAGATAACGAAATTATTACAATTACAAAAGAAGATTCATCAACATTCCAAGTACAATTATTTGAAAACTTTGGAGATAGTTCAAATGCTCAAGAAGGTCAAAGAGGACCTCTAATTGCAGTTAAATCAGGATCTACAACGTTAAATGCTACAGGCATTATCAAATTAGCTTCTAACGTTAAATTTGCTGGTGATACAAAATACTATAGAGTTGGATTAGTATCAGAAGAAGATACTACAAACGGAACTGCTGTTGTTAGATTAACAGAAGACGTTGGAACAAGTAAAGCGAAAGATGAAAACGTGGTAACTGAAACAAGTTCAGGTTTCTCTAACATTCGTTTAACTGGTCACGATTTCTTATCAATTGGTACTGGTGATGTTATAACTACAAATTATCCAGGAACACCTTCTCAACCTGCTGACCAATCAGATGAAGTTATTGAAGAAGATGGTGGTCGTGTATATTGGGTATCAACCGACCAACAAGGGGACTTTAGAGTTGGAGAATTATTTAAAATTGAACAGGCAACTGGTTCAGCAACTCTTAACGCAGACGCCTTTAACCTTTCAGGATTAAGTGAATTAAGACTTGGTTCTATTGGTGCCGAATTAGGTGCTGCTATCAACGAATTTAGTACAGATGAAACATTAGGCGGAAACTCAAACAACGCTGTACCTACTGAAAATGCTATGTTAGGATATATGACAAGAGATAAAGCAGGTACTGGAGGTTGGGTTCCACCAACAGGAACAACAGCACAAAGACCTGTAGGAGGTTCTTTATTTGCTGGTCAATTAAGATACAATACATCTTTAGTTGCTTGGGAAGGTTATAACGGATCATCTTGGACAGGTTTAGGAGGCGGAACTCCTTGGTCAACAATTACTGGTGATGGTTCAACTACAACTACAGCAGAAAGTAATCAAAGATTTTTAGTAGATACTACTTCATATGAAACTACAATTAATTTACCTGCTAGTCCACTAGTTGGAGATTCAGTTGTATTTTTAGATTTAGCAGGAACGTTCCAAAGCAATAAATTAACCGTTGGCAGAAATGGTAAGAAAATTATGAACCTTACAGAAGATATGACTGCTGAAACGAATCACGCAGGATTCACTTTAGTATATACTGGTCCTACGTACGGTTGGAAATTAGTAGAGGTTGCGTAATAATATAAATATAGGATAGAGATTAATCAATGAGTAAACTAACACAATTTACAGTAACAGGAAAAGAAAAAGATGACTTCTATGGATTTCATAGAGTTGCTCCTTCACAAACTATAAACAGAACCGTAAAAAAAGTTAACGGTAACGAAGCTGTTTTTGAATATTCTTTAGGTACAGCATATACAGTTTCAACTGCTACTTTTATAGACGCATATTCTATTCAAGATGACACAGGTGGTAATGCTTCTTGTATGAAATTTAATAACAACGGTACAAAAATGTATATCGTTGATACAGAATTACAAAAAATAAGTGAATACGAATTAGGAACTGCTTATGATGTTTCTACAGCATATTGGAGAACACACAAATTTGTAAAAAGTGAAGATTTAGCACCAACTGGATTTGCTTTTAATGGTGATGGAACAAAAATGTATGTTGTAGGTACTGGTGGTAATGCAGAAGCAGGTATCGCAGCTAACCAAGTTAATGAATATGCTCTATCTTCAGCTTATCAAGTTGAAACAGCAACTTGGACAGACAGATTTTCAGTTAACGGACAAGACACACAACCAAGAGATATATATTTCAATAACGTTGCTAGAGGTGCAGTAAATCCAGGTGGGTTAATGTTCCTTGTAGGTCAAAACGGTAATGATATTAATGAATATCTATTGGGAACTGAATATGACGCAAGTACAGCTTCTTTTGTAGACTCACACGATATTACTACTCAAACAACTACAGCTGTTGGATTAGGATTTGATGATGATGGAGACCGTATGTATGTTATTGGAAATGGTGATAACAAAGTACATCAATATCCATTGGTAACAAATTTTGACGTTTCTACTACACAAGCTTTAACTGCTTCATATACTTTCGCCACAAACTCAATTAATGCTAGAGGATTTGCTTTCAATAATGACGGAACTAAAATGTTTGTTGTTGGAGACGCTGGAAAATTTATTATTGACAATGGAGATGATGAATTACCTATCACTCACATAGCAAGAACAAATAATATTATGAGATTTCTTGAAGGAAATACATACAAATTTGATGTATCAGACAACAGTATGACAGACCAATTATTAAAATTTTCTACTACAAAAGATGGTACTATTGGAGGAGGAACTGAATATACAACAAACGTAACCTCATCTGGAACTGCTGGTTCTGGTGGTGCATATGTTCAAATAGTTGTTCCTGCAAAAACACCAAGTCCAAATGCTGGGGATGCTGTTAGTAAGTTATTCTATTATGGTCCTGCAGGTGGTATGGGTGCTGAAATATTTACACCTGAACACAAAGGAGAGTTGCAAATTACATATACTAACGGTTCAGACGATATAGAAACTCGTTATGAAACTCAAAATCAAGAAGATATATTTGAGGATAGTTTCTTTTTAAGAGCTGGGTTAACTTTTAGTATAGATAATGGGGATTTAAAAGTAGAATTAAATTAAAAAAATTATAAAAGTAGAGAGAGGAACTATTATAAATATAAATAAGGAAACATAGAATTATGGCAACGATAAATTTAGGAAGAATTAAACCAGTATTTCAAGGGGCATATAACGGCTCTACTGCTTACGTAGTAGATGACATAGTTACCTCTGGTGGTGAAACTTTTATTTGCATTTTAGCTTCAACTGGGAACGCTACTTCAAATGCAACATATTGGACAAAACTAGCAAAAAAAGGTGATGATGTAACCCAACTAACTACACACGGAGATATGCTTTTTAGAGGCGCTTCTGGTGTTGAAAGATTAGGCGCAGGTTCATCAGGACAAGTTTTACAAACAAAAGGTTCTTCTGCTGATCCTATATGGGCTTCAGCAACTGGAATTACTTGGACAACTAAAACAGCTAACTTTACTGCCGTATCTGGTGGTGCTTATATCTGTAATACAGGTGGTGGAGCATTTACTTGTACTTTACCAGCAACTCCTTCTGATAACGATTATATAATAATCGCAGATGGTATGGGAAAATGGAAAGACGCTAACTTAACAGTTGCAAGAAACGGACAAAATTTAGCAGGTGTTGCTGAAGATTTAGTTTGTGATTCTAAATATGCTACTTTAAGATTAACATACAAAACTACGCCAGATGTTACCTCATCATATATCGGATGGGTATTAACATAAAATTAAAAATGAAGAGTTTAACTAATATAAATAGTTTAATAGAAAATTTAAGAGAGGGAATATAAAACAATGCCAAATCTATCTAATTTATTAGGTTCAAGCGGAAGCTCTATTGACCACAGAAAAGAAGGATTACCTCTTTTCGGACTATGGGGCGATAGTGGAGACCAAAACACAAATATGAACTACAGAATCTATGATTCTGGTTACAAAAACGTCGGATCACCTTGGGGTGCTGTATGTAATAGTACAACTAACTACAGATTTGGAATTCTTGGAGACGCCTCTCACGCTTACAATATGAATGACCACGGTACAGACGTATCACACTCAAATTTAACTTCACAAAATTATTCAGACTGGACAAAATGGATATCATCAACATACCAATGTGACCAATATCCACACGCACAGTATTACACATCTTCAAGAGATGGATTTATTTCATTCCATTCTTATCACCACATTACTAGTGGATTTGAATGGCAAGTAGGTTGGACTAAAATTAACCACGTGTTACCTGAAGGTATCAGACCTAGAAGAATGTTTTGTAATAGAAGAAACTCATTAAGAGAAATGAACATAGGAAATAACTCTTGCGCTAACATTGACCACTATGATTACACTTCTCACAAATTAGATAACACAGATACTTACGCAATTGGAACTGGTTATAACGAATCAACTAAAATGTTAGTTATGGTTCACTCGCAAGACGAAGGTTCTTCAACTGCTAAAACAATTCACGTGTTTAAGTCTTCAAAATGCTTAAACAAAGTAGATAGAATTAAAGATTACTTTGACAACTTAACTGGTACTGAATACTTTACTGGTACTTGGACAACAGATAACAATAGAGATATGACTGTTGTTGTTGGTAATAACAATTGGGTTGGATTTGGACACAAAAACGGTAACTCAATGAGATATGCTGCTTTTGATTGTACTATAGGTACAAGTCTTGGAACAACTGATACAGCTAGAATATTTGATAGCTGGCAAGATTTCCAAGGTTCAACAACTACATCTTACGGTGCAAACCAAGGTTCTGGATACTACACTAAATTTAATACAACTTGGGATGGTACTTGGGGAATGATTTATGCTCCATACTACTACTACGGTTGTGGAATTAACGGTTGGTGTATGTCATTGCAAAATCCTAGAAAATTCATAAGTGTAAACGAAACAAAATCAAGTAGAAGTAATCCTTATATGGCTTGGGGAAGAACAGGTTTCCACGGAGGTTGGTCAGACAACACCGACGGAGATACTATGAGAGTTTACTCTTGGTCTTTTGATCCAACAGATTCAGACCATACAACTACTACAAAAGTTTATCAAGGTGGATCATCTGGAGATGATGTTGTAAGAAACGATAACGCTCACCAAGGTTCAGCTACGGTAACTAATAAAACTGGTAACGTTGGATTATCTGCTAACAGATGTTTCTTAACTGGAGGTTACCACTCAACTTGTTATCCAAAAATGATGCAAATAGACTGGTGGGGTAATTTTGGAAATTCAGATAGTACCTACGGTGGTAACGGTTTTAATACAGCTACTTAATAAGGAATAAGGAGATAAGAAAAAATGGCAACATTATATTTTAATACTGAAACAAATAAAGTTTTCTCAGCTAATGCGGTTACAGGAGACGAAGCTGTTTCACAAGGAAGAGCAATCAAAGTTGATAGTGCTCCTGACGGAATTGAACAGTGGAGAATGACTTATAATCCTAGTACAAAAGCTGTAGATGTATACGCAGATGGACAAGACGAAGCTGCTGCTCAAGCTCAAAGACAAACAGATGACGAAACACAAGCTGCTGCTGACAAGAAAAAAATGGACGAAGAAGCGGCTGCTGCTGCTGGTTAATAGCTAGTCTAAATCGCTGGATTATATTATGTTATGTATGACATTAAAGAACTAACCAAAGAAATTCATCAAAACGCAGAAAGACAAGAGTTTGTCAAAACTCTAATGTCAGGTTCAATAGAACCTAGACTTTATGCGACTTATCTTTACAATCAATTACAATGCTATTCTGTACTAGAAAAGTATGGAATGGAAAATTCTTTATTTAGAACAACTCCTAACTTACCTAGAGGAGAACATATCTTTTATGATTACAGAGCATTATGGCAAGACATAGGTGCTCCACCTCCTATAACAGAAAGCACTAAAAAATATGTTGCACATATAGAATCAATTAAAGAAGACGCTGAAAAATTATATGCACATATCTATGTAAGACATTTAGGAGATATATCTGGTGGTCAAATGATTATGAAAAAGACACCTGGTCCTAATAGATATTACATATTTAAACATAAAGAAATCAAAGAGTATAAGAATATTGTTAAAGAAACAATTAACAGTTATTTAAATGTTTATAAACTTAATATTCTTAATGAGTGTAAATTTTGCTTTGCTTCCGCCACGGAATTATTTAAAGAGATGAACGATATGGATACTTCTAAACCTTTGATATTAACTAATGAGTATAGAGATACAGAAAACGATCCTTTTAAAGGAACAAGTATTGAAGGCAAAGATTAATGAAAAGTTTATCTGAGGAATGGGATAAATTTTTTAAACAACACCCTTATGGTGGACCTTGGGATTATAATAAACATACAAAAAAATTACAAGATGACCACGTTGTTGATTTTATAAAGTATTATAATTTTGAA
>CEUI01019040.1_pt1 | contig 14686 bp, 27 predicted proteins | sample 531411 | NCBI WGS metagenome assembly CEUI01 (sample SAMEA2622841, study PRJEB7988) | marine metagenome | isolation source: saline water (ENVO:00002010), including
AGTGTCGAGCGTTGGGTTGGTTGCTCAAGAGCGCAGGCTTACACGCTCTGAGGCAGAGCTACTGTTCCCCGGCAACGGCCCACAAGAAGGGCAAGACGAGGTGGCAGATGAAGCTTGAGGATCAAATCCACATGGACCTAAGCGTTCAAGAAGCCCTGATGATTCTTTCAGGGCTTCAACGCGAGGTTCTTTTCTATAAACACAAGAGCGATCTTCCATATTCGGAAGAGAGAATTGAGGAAATCAAAGTCCTCAACAGAAAGGTCAAGGTCTTCCTCTTTGGAGAGGAGGCTGTGGCTCACGCGGAAGAACAACTAGGAGGTAGTAATGACGGTCAATAAGATTGAGCCACGGAAGTTTATCGAGGCGTGGCAGACATCCGACAACACAAAGCAGGTAGCTGACAAGCTTGGGATTGAGTGGTGCCAGAATGCCGCGTCCAAACTTGGCTCGCGAGCTTGCTTCTATCGATCTAAGGGAGTAGCCCTCAAGAGCTTTGGAAAGGGCCGGAGGCCAAGCATCAAACTGGATTGGGATGACCTATCAGAAGTAGCGGAGATGTACAATGAGCAATGATCTAAGAGAGTGGCTTCAAAAAAAGCCTGGTGCAGCCAGCCGGTTCGTTCATATCTGGCAAGGCTCAGACAACGTTAGGCAAGTAATCAACGCGCTTGGGTTTACTGACACCAAAGCAGTGCGCCAAGACATGTACCATGTTGCACGACGCATGCGGTCCAAGGGAGTAGACCTCAAGAAGTTTCCTGCGTTTGCAAGCGGGAGAAAGAAAGCGTTAGATTGGGAGTCACTTGCAAAATACGCAGAGTCTTTCAATGACAACTCCAAATAGAAAGTTTCCAAAGCGCACAGAGTTTGATGAGTATGCTTTAGAGAAGAGCAATGTTGCTTCACGCCATGCGTTCTACCGTGCTTTCGGTGAAGGCAAATCGGTGAAAGAAAGCTGGGACATTGCTGAGAAAGAGAGAAACAAAGTCTACGAGGCGACAACCGGGGAGCCACTTCCTGGTGGTATCAGGTCATACGGAGACGTGAGTAGTCTCGAAGACGAGCCATGACTTCTTTCTTATCCGACTCTGTCTTTGGAACTCCTATCTCTACAGCGCGTGCAAGCCTGCGATGATCTTTCTTCTTGTGCTCCAAGTAGACCCTGATCGCAGTCCTTGCCTCGTTGTCAGAGAGCAGAATGCGGAAGGCCGTTCCGGCTCGTTGCTTTAGTTGTGATGCAACTAGAACAACAGCCGGGTCGTTCTCCTGCATTGCCTGCTTACACATTTCAATATCAAGCAAGTCCACGTCGAGAGCGGCATCAAAGTCAGCCTGTTTAGGCTCAGGAAAGAACTCAGTTCTTATTGTGTTCTGCTTCCTGTCAGTTCTTCTGCCGCCATACACGACGCGGACATCACGCCAAGCTGTTGTCCTGGTCACACCGAACCGATCTTGCAACGCACGACGAACCTCTTTGTCGGTGAATCCTGAATTGATCATTCGGCTCGCAACGTCCACGCGCTCTTCAGCATCACGGCAAACCTTAGCCATAGGACCTTCACATGTCTGATTATCCTTCGATGCCATTTGGAAACCCATCCGCGCCAACCTGGCGCAAAGCATTAGATGTTGCGGAAGGCAAAGCCGTTCCGATAACACCCACTCACTATATCGTTGTTCAGCTTTGGTTAGCTTGGAGAATGGTTCAGTACGAAACCGGAGACGACACCGACATCGTTACGTTTGCTGCTGACTGTAATGCAACAGCGCGTGAAGCGACATCAGCCCTGGCAGGAACAATCAACAGCCAAAAGTTCACGATGAACGGTGTGATCCGCTGGGCAAGCGCAATCTCAAATGCGTGGAAAGATCGTGGCGTAAGTTACGAACTCTGGATTGTTGTTCGGCCAGATGGAACCGGCACTGTAATCCCAAGACAACTGAACCAGGAGAACGAAAATGCATGAGCAAATGATCGGTGTTCCACAGAGCGCCTTGTACTTTCCCTTATCGGTACTCGTCTTTATACTGATCTCTCGAATCGTAGGACACATACTTCTGTGGAAGTGCCCAAAAGCTTTTGAGCATCGTCAGGCAATGGGGGTTGGCTTTGGGATAACGTTCCACACAGCCTTCTTTTCCACCATGATTGTCTTGTATTGTATGAACTTAGATTAGTTTGCAGTTCTGCTTTCTCTTGAAATGTTCACCCATTGGCATCGACTGCACCACGTTGCGCCTTTGAACGTTCCAGCAATCACCCGGATGTACGGAGGAAACGGCGCTCCCCTACTCATACATACAGGGCACACAGCGTCCAACACTTCCCCAAGCCTGCCGTCAAGCATCACCCGTGTTCCCGCGCTAAAGCATTGTCTAAGCGGTTCAGTTGTGTTTATCTCTGGAAAGAGTGAGATGACCATGGGTAATGAGAACAACAAGCAGAATGGAACGGGTAAGTATGATTTCTTTATATCAGACCGGCTCGTTGAGAGGGGTATAGAAAATCGTAAAACACGACCAAAGTATTGGTCGGCATGGCAGGAAGATCCTAAGCTGGCCGGGATCGTTGCTTCTTTTGAAAGCGCATTGGGCGAGCGCCTATCTGTCATTGGCGTCTCAGACACAGGCGTACCGCTACTAAACATTACCTCATCAAGGAAATCCATTCGCGCGAAAGCAAAGAAAGTAGGCCTTGTTTGGGGCAGGTGGCCTCGTGAATGCGGTTCATTTGTGACGTGCTGGCTTCCAGGTAGGCCCACCGAACCGTTACCGTCAAACCCATACCTTGCTTCTCAAATGGATTGACAGCAGCAGGATTTAGATTACACTTAAGGTGTCGATAATTTGGTTGCCTCTAGATTACCGACTTTGTGTACATGCACCCAGAGAGGACCCACCTCTCTGGGTGTCATGCTTTTGGGGTGTAGTTCAATTGGCAGAACGCCTGACTGTTAATCAGGAAGTTGCAGGTTCGAGTCCTGCTGCCCCAGCCTTATCAAGCCTTCTTCTTGGCAGGAGCTTTCTTCTTAGGCGCTGCCTTCTTCTTGGCAGGAGCCTTCTTCTTAGGCGCTGCCTTCTTCTTAGGCGCTGCCTTCTTCACGACAACATCATCTGGTGTGCCAAGCTTTCCATCATCACCAGGCATAATCTCTACATCGATAAAACCAACAGATGCCTTTGCGCTGCCCGATGTTCCGCTAAGTTCCAGTGCATAGATATGCGCCAGCAAATCACGAATAGGTTTGCAATGGCGACACGCGCCACGGTTGTTGTGTAGACATCGAGATCCAGGGTAATACTCACCGGACTCAGGACAGGCAGTCTGCTTTTCGTATTGTGCAAGCTGCGATTTAGAAAGAAGAGACGGTTGTAGTGCCATTGTTTACTCCTAAATGGGAGTAAAGTCTATCACCAATCTTGTCCACTTTCGTATATATCATCAATGTCTGCACGCTTTCTCATGGCTGATTGCTTTATGTATGAGTCAACCATATCAAGACGATCAGAAAACTTCTGGTGGTTGGCGTTCCAGTCGAGAAGAACCGTGCCGGTTGGACCATTCCGTTGCTTTGCAATGATGGCCTCGGCATGATTTGGGTTTGCCTTTGGGTCATAGTAATGGTGCCGGTACAAAAAGATAGCCACATCAGCGTCTTGTTCCAACGACCCCGAGCCTCTAAGGTCGGAAAGCTTAGGCCGCTTGTTGGTCCTTGCTTCACAACCTCGATTCAACTGAGCCAAACACAGGACAGGAATAGAAAGGTTCCGCGATAAGATCTTCATCGAAGTGGAGATCTGTGCAACCGACTGCTCAACGCTCTCTGCATTTGGTTGCTTGATTAGCTGAAGGTAATCCACGATGATCAGGCCCAGGTCTGGCCGCATTGCCTTTAGCCGTCTCGCTTTCGCAGAGATCTTGGCTACGCTAATGCCGGACTCATCATGAACAAAAAATGGTGCGTTGTGTATAAACTCAAGCGCATCGCTATCCAAACGATCCCAATCCTTCAAGTTCAGCGAACCGCTTCGGATCTTACTTGAATCAACACCGGACAATGACGACGCTACACGATCAATCAAGGCCCCCCTGTCCATTTCAAGAGAGAAGAAACCAACAGGAATGTTGGAGCGCAATGCTTCTACAGCAATGTTCAGCGCCATTGCCGTCTTTCCCATTGAAGGGCGGGCCGCCAGAAGAATCAGTCCCGGCTCAATACTGCAAAGCTTTCTGTCGAGATCAGGTATGCCGGTCTTAAGTTTTACAGTAGTGGGATTCTTGTGCTGTTCAACACGGGACTCCCATCTGTTCTGCGCGTCAAGAGCCATGCTCGACCCATTGTGCCAGTCAGTCTGAGACTGATCGCCTGCAATATTCAACAGGTTCTTTTGGGCTGACTCGATAAGCTCATCAAGCTCAAGAGATGGATCAGATGAGTTGCTGATTAGCTTTTGAGAAGCCAGCACCATTTTGCGACGAATAGATGTTTCCTTTATTCTTTCCGCGTACTCGGGAACAATCATTGGAATGCAAGCGTAATCACCCATTTCCGAAATATTGGTTAAGCTTCCGTACTTTGCTGAGTCCAAATCAATGATGTGCTGAGACACCACTAAACTATCAAAATACTTAGACTGTCTTCGAAAGGTTTTTAGTAGATCAAACAATCTGCCATTGGCCGTGACAGAGAAATCATGCTTCGATAAAATCCCATCAACCTCATCAATCAACTCATGGTTCATGAGTATTGCGCCTAAGAGCGCTTTTTCTATCTGGACTGTTGCGGGAAGTTTTTTAATTTCCAATGGTTGCCTCGTTTATCAATTGAATTGGTTGCCTAAAGTTCTTGTGTTCTTTTCGAAATGCGGCGCAAAACGCCGCCTTCATCTTTGAAAGAATGTACTCCCCGGTCGCGTCACCGAGAGCGCACCACCCACCAATCGCATCCAGCCCGGCAAGCATCGCCTCGTTGGTGCGATCATCACGACTGAACCTTGGTGGTTCTGCGCCAAGCTCTCCGACCGCCTGGAGCAATGAAGCCCACCCGCGCTCACTCATCTGGTCACGCTCGTTCTCATTTTGAGTCTCTGAAATCCACGCCGACCCATCCCACCTTTCGTTGGCGATAGTGACGTTTCGGTCCACCTTCTCGCGATTGAGAAGATTGGAGACATCCATGTACCCACCCTTTCTCCAGCCATCGACCAGGAAGTCCCCGTCCGGGTACTCGAATGCCATTCGAATGACAAGCATTAGATCCTGTGGAGTGTGCCCACCTTTTAGGGCCGCACTCAATACGCGCTTACGCCCAGCAGTCATCTTGTTGGTGCGACCGGATCGCTTTCGTTGAAGCGTGTGCCACAGGTCAAACACTGCCTTAATGTTCATTTCGTGGGACGAAACCGGGACAGAACTGGGACGCTCAGTCTTAGTGATTTCAACTACTTGTGCGTCACGAGTCTCGCTTTTCTGGGACAAAACTGGGACGGAAGTGGGACGCGACTTGTCGTGCTGTTCGATAAACTGACGAGTCTTCCGTTCTGCCCAGCCCCAACGATTAGCTAAGCGGCGACGGCCAGGACGAGTCTTTTGGGAATCCCAACAGGAAAGATCAATTGATACGGCTTCTTCAACCCACGGCTTTGAAAGAGTCTTGGCAAGCACCTGCCATGCACCAAACTCACAAACAAACCCTGACTTTTCAACTGCCGATTCGCCCACCATTTCTGCCTGATCCCAAAGTGAAGTCCCTTCAGAATAGCGGAGCGTGAAGACCTGTCAAGGGAGATGACAAACGGTGACAATCCGATCTTTATCGCATTTCAATCAATGCATATAATGCCAGGCATGCGGCATCTGCTAAACCATCATGTGCCTTTCTTCTTCGCCCAGGCCGTAGGTCTAAACCCGGAACACGCTGCTCACAAACAAGAATAGAGCGGCCCTTTCCTTGGCCTGGCGCATCACGAAGTACGCGACTCATCCATGTCTTTGGGTGGACGCTAATCACAGGCACTTCGTAGCTGGCTAAAATGCCACGCCATAAACCCCAGCCAAGACCGATGGACAACATGCTGGTTCCACCTTGCCCAGGGCGAGCGCCTTGTTTTTCCACCGCTGCATACACGCGATCCTTATCAACCAGGCTTTGAATCGCCTCGGCCATTCGGTATTCGGCGTACTCACGCTTGCTTCCTTTACCGATGGGAACCGTAAACTCGGGTTTAGTCATCCAAGAACCAACTACTTTGCCCGCATCATCGATGGCCACAATAGCTCCATCCTTGCCAGGGTCCACTCCAAGAAAAATCATTCAACCTCCTCAATGTCTGGAACAAGATCATCAAACAGAAGAGAACCAGGAGAAACGCCAAGGACATCGGATAGATACACAATCCGGTTGTGTCTCGGAAGTACCGAGCCGGAAGTGTACTTCTTGAGTAACGAATAGCTGATCCCGTGCTCACGAGAGAACTCTCTCATCCCCTTGCCGGACACAGCTATGAGCCAGTGTAGGTTCTGCCCGAAAATCTTTGACCTGTCTTGCATGCGTGTTACTTACCATATGGTGGGCGCAAAAGCTAATCCCACCATTGACAGGGCTCATAAAATGAACCATGTTTGTGGTGCGGACAATTTTAGCCCCTTCAATCTAATACAATGGTGACATCATGAATATCATTCCAGAAGAACAACAGAGCCTCAGAACCAAAGACAAGGCGAATACAAAGAAGATTATCGACGTGTCTTTGCTCGAATCTATCGGCAGCAGAATGGTCACCAAGACTCTTCTAGAGGTTGACCCGAGTTTTCGAACGAAGGACATGATCTCAAGCTGGCGTATTCCAAACATTCTGAACGCAGTAGATGAATCGACTTGGTTCAACATGGTGTCTGCATGCCTTGACGGTCAGAAGAAAACTCTTGTGAATCAACAACCAAACGGTGATTGGCAGCCATGCGGATTTGAGTTCGACAAACGGGAAGACAGCGGCGTCCCCACGCTTGTCCTTGGTGTTCGATGGGCGGACCAGAATGGAGCCGAAGATCTTGCTTACCAGAACGGTGCTCCGGTTGTGAACGTCAGCGTAAAGACCGAGGCACCTCAAGAGAGCGCACAGCTTGCAGAACTACTTACGCTTCTCGCGCAAGGACAGATGTCTGTAAACGAAACGCTTGCTAGCCTCAAGGCGCAAGAGGACACCACTGAAACAACTAAGGGCCGTAAGCCAAAGGCTAAGTCGTAATATGTTCGTCGTCGGGATGAGCAGGGATGATAGTGCCAGCCTTCGAGAGACGGCCCGCCTCAGCAAGCTTTCGCCCTCTGTCGAGGGCTTGCCTGCGGTCTTCCCCGTTATCAATCTGGCGCTTCACATATTTTGCCGCACGGGCGATACCAGTATTTCCAAGTTTCTTTGTCATGAAAACATCATAGCCCATTAGCAGATTCGGAGGCAACCTTGTCGCACAGCATAGACTGGCATGAAGCCAGACGTAAAGGTCTTGGAGGGTCGGACATTGCGGCCATCCTTGGCCTATCCAAATGGCGAACACCCATGGATGTATGGGTAGAAAAGATGGGACTGGTAGAACCGAGCGAAGAGAACTACGCAATGATGCGTGGAAGGATTCTCGAAGACGCCATCGCACAGTGGTACGGCGAGTTTACTGGGTACGATCTTCATCCTGGTGAAGAGATGCCCATAGAAGGAAAACACCCTTGGATGTTGGCATCACCTGATCGATACGTCGATGACGACGTATCCCGTTTTATTTTGGAAGTCAAGAGCGCTCGTTCCGCAGATGACTGGGGCGCAATGGGAACTGCCAAAGTTCCGGTATACTACGCCACCCAGGGCGCTTGGTACATGGCATGTAAGAACATGGATCGTTGTGATTATGCTGCCCTGTTTATGATCAACGATGAGTTCAGGATGTACACAGTCCATAGGGATAAAGCTGTGGAGAACCGACTTGTTGAGGTTGCTGGTGACTGGTGGCAGAAGCACATAGTTAAAGGCGAGCAGCCTGATATGGATGGCTCGAATGCTGCATCTCAGTATCTACAGGACAAGTTTCCTGAAAACGCAATTGAGATGAGAAGCGCGACCATCGACGAGGAAGACCTGATGCTTGAGTTGGACAGTGTCCAAAACAAAATCAAGGAACTGGAGTCAACCAAGTCGAGGCTCCAAAACGAAATCAAAGCTTGTATTGGAGAGTCTTCAGGACTCTATACAGGTAGTGGTAAAGCCACCTGGAAGCTCCAAAAAGGACGAGCATCTATCGATACCAAGAGACTAAAAGAAGAGTTCCCAGACATTGCAAAGGAACTAACCAAACACTCCAAGCCTAAGCGTATGTTTCGCTTAGATATTAAACACAGAAAGAGGTAACCATGCCGAGAACTAATGAGATCGAGAAGAAAGAAGCGACACCAATGGTCAAGTTCAAAGACCTTGTCGATAAAATGAAGCCAGAGTTGATGGAGGTACTTCCAAAGCACCTGACTTCTGAGCGAATGGCAAAGGTGTTGATGATTGAAGCACACAACACACCAGCATTGCTGGAGTGCTCGTTCAAATCCATTGCCCAATCAGTCATGCTTTCAGCACAGATCGGGCTTGAGCCAGGCGGAATGCTTGGGCACATGTACTTCATTCCATTCAATGACCGTAAGTCTGGCAGCAAGACCTGCACTCCAATCATTGGGTACAAAGGGATGCTTGAGCTTGCCCGGCGTAGTGGCCAGGTCAAATGGCTTGATGCTCGCGTTGTTTACAAAGGAGAACCCTTTGGTGTGACTGCGGGTCTTCAGCCGGACATTACTCACGAGGTTCGTGGTGAGGTTGACCGAAATGATAAGAATGTTGTAGCTGCCTACGCTGTTGTAGTTCTTAAAGACGGCGGCCAATACTTTGAAGTGCTGTGGAAGAACGACATTGATCGTATCAAGAAGCGCTCACGCGGTGGCCGTAGTGGACCGTGGATTGACGACTACGCCAGGATGGCACGCAAGAGCGCCATTCGTGCATTGTTCAATGGTGGAGCGGTCCCAATGTCTGTTGAAATGGCGACAGCTATTGAAATCGACGGAGACAACCCGCACTACAACACTGACGTTATCGAGGCCACTGTTTCGAACAGCGGCTCACCAACAACGGCTAGCGCATCAGATGGAATGGACGGCCTTCGAGCAGTCCTTGTCAATGACGACGTAGCAGAAAGCTAAGCGGACTCACCTTCGCCACCTGGAGCGGCTTCATCTTCGGATGGGGCCGCTTCTTCTTTTGGTGCTGGTGCTTCTTCTGCTGGTGCTTCTTCTGCGGGAACCTCTTCTTCCGCTGCTTCTTCACCGGAGTCCATAAGGTGGCATGTGCCCAAGCTAGTGGAAATCACCACCACACCGCCAATCAAAGCGACCTTGAGATTCAGTTTCTTCCACAGTTCCTTCAGCTTTTCCATTCTATCTCCTAAGAAAGATCGTCCTCGGTGATCAATGTATAAGTAAACACCTCAGCCTTGGACGCTTTCCAGATCTTAACTGCTTCTTCCCAGTCCGCTAATCGTGCAAAAACCTGGCACCCTGCGGACCACTTATCTACTCGCGTAGAGTTAGCTCCTGCGTGATGCAAATTACAGCCGTACCACCCCTCGGTTCCGAGGTCATCTTCGTGTCCAAAATCAAGTATATTATCGCGGTTTCCATCACGCCATACGCGGATGGTCGAGGCTCTTTGGCATAGCGTTTCGTATTTTCCCCGATGCATGTCCCATTTGTAAGCACGATATTGGCCGGGAACCATGATCGCTGTCCCAGCCGCACGCCCGTAAACCTCAGGGTGTTCTAAGCAGTAAGTCCCTGGGTCTGTAGTGATACGATACTTCTTGTGCTGCCACAGTCCGTTGTTTACCCAAACCAAGTGCATCTCATCGTCAAAGCTATTGGAGATGGGGTTGTTTGAGCGGACACCAATGATGTTGATCTGTCCATCAGTGTACACGTCATAGTCTTTGGCCTTCAGAACGCCAATGATAGATGGCGGCTCATCCGAAACCTCGGGCTGCTTTGGCTCCTCCTGGTCCCTGAGAGCCTTCAAGGTGTTCGGCCCAACGATTCCATCAACACCGAGTCCAGCAGCAGCCTGGAAGCGCTTTACGGCCTTCTCTGTTCCACGCCCAAAGATCCCATCAACTCCAATCTGTCCGTAGCCTTTGTCATTCAAAAGCTTCTGGACTTCTTTTACGTCACTGCCTCTACTTCCGTTTCGAAGGAGCATGTGGTGCCTCCAGTAAAGGCAGAGATGAAAATGATCTCTTCGGGGTGGGGTCCTGAACCGGAGGCTTTCTTGTCTTAACACTGGTTCGGACAACAGTCACAGAGGACTTCTTTACTTTTTTTACTTCCATCGAACGATGACGAAAAGAATGAGTCTTAGAAGTTTTCATGTGGAAATAAGAATCTTATAGGAAGCGGAAGCGCCTGGTGCGGTGCTAGCTGCTACAGATCCTGACGCAGCGCCAGCGGTTGTAACGCAAACAGCTTTTAGTCCGGCCCCGTATGATGTTCCTGTTGGGCTTGAGTATGTACGAGCAACATTAGCTGGACACATGAACACCCACTCCGGTTGAGTTGGGCTGTCCGTACCAATCGTAACGCTTCCAGTCGTATCAAACAGCTTTACATACACAGCAACATCGTTCGCAGTGTTGTCGATCTCTACCTTGTAGAGCGTGCCGCTTGAGCCGTCTAGTGTTTCTACGTTGTGGTCAGGATCAAGGTTTACACAATGAAACGAACCTACGTTTGCAACGACACCTGTTTTTACTAAAGCAGAAGCCATACTTACCTCACTACCATGTCAATCTTTACACCAGCGCCACTGTCAGGAGCGGCTGTGCCTGTCGTTCCTGAACTGTCTTCTGCTGCATAAGTCATATTTGTCAAAGAAAGCCCATCAACAATGGTCCAATAGGTGTGGCCATTATTGGTGCTTGTTCCGTCTGCTTTTAGAATGATGTCAGGATCTGTGGTTCCAACTGTTGCAGTTGTGGCATTGTAGATCTTGACGTAAGCAGGGTTTGAATGATTATGAAAAAAATGCATAGAGTAAATCGTGACAGAGCCGCCAAACACATCAGTTTCAGCGGCTTCCGTAGCGCCAGTATCTATGAATAGATAATCGGTTTCCGTGATGGAATATTTACCTGTAGTAATTCCCATTTATCCGTTCCTCCCAGAAGGAGCCGGTGGATTCGCAGGCTGATTTACGGGAGGGGCAGCCTGTGGCTTTTCTGCGATTGCTTGTTGAACAATATCAAGACAGCGCTTCAAGCCCTCTGGCATCCCGTCATCACGAGCAAGCACCTTCACATTGTATTTAGCTGAGTTGTCCGAAGATCGAGTGTTCTCGCTGTGCGATGCAACCGACCCATGAATCTTCACATCAACGCTTACGGGACCCCATCCGGCTTTGATTTCAGTATCAATCGTAGCCTCGTAGTCGCGGCTCGCTTTTTCTGAGGTACTTGACTTCACTTCCATCGTGAACTCAACCTCAACCTCTTTTACAGCCAACGACGGGGTGTTCAGGATGGCCAAAAGCGGAACGTCGAGTTTATTCTCAACCTCAGTGTATCCGCCCTGTCCGTCATTAACCGGCTTGGTGTACACAAAGTCCACCGTTCTGGTTTTCATGATTCCGTTTGCGTCTGCTTCAAGTCCAACATTCTGGATAAAGTCGGCAGTTGCTTTGGCAAGCTGCACTTGGGAATCACAAGCCGCCTTTAGTGGGCCACCGATCAGTTGATCCATTGGCAATCCGCCAAACTGATCTGACATTTTAACTAGGCCATCGGCCATGACGAACTCCTATGGAAGCAATTTAATAAGTTGATTGTCAATCCGAGCATAACCTTCGGGTGGCTCTTGCCCCTTGAAAGTTATTGAGATCTTAGCAGTATTACGTTTTTTCGCAAACCATCCATTTCCACCAACAGTTGGATTTATTTTTAGCTTGCGGTGAGTGCATCCCACATCGGCCCCATCTTCCATTCCCTGGAGTTCTACATCCATTTCAACAGTCAGGGCTTCGATAGCGAGCGACTGCCCGGTAACGAGTGTTTGCATGGGAACTTGGATGTCTTTCTCAGTCTGTTTGCCATCCTCCCACATAGGCAGACGAACCGTTACCATCCGAGGCTTGTAAACAGGAGTGCCATCAAGTGCCTTGTCTCCAGTATCAATCCAGTATTCCTGTTGTCGGATGTGATTCAGTTCATGCTGTTCAGCAATGTCTGTAGACTTTACTACTGCTTCTTGAATTGCCCCGACAAACTCATCCAGCGAGAAGTGCGCCATCTATTTTCCTCGTGCCTTGAACCCTGCCATATAAGCCTCGTACATGTACAGAACAAGGCCAGGGCTAATAAAGGGACTTATCTTATCGTCCTTCATCTCCGCGTATTGCATCTTCAAAAGCCAGCTTACAAAAGGCTTGTGGTACTGCCATTTTATCAAGCGGAAATCCTGTTCACATATCCAACAAGATTGACTTTACTAGCAGTCCCTGCGCTTGCCGTTACTCTGCGTAAAACACTACCTGTTCCACGAACAGGTAGCCCTGCTACCAATAAAGACAATCCAGATTTTGCTGGGACTGTGACTATGATTTTGTGTGAATCTGAAAAACCGTCAGCCACAATATAGCCAAAAGCAATTACCACTTCGATATCAGACGTGTGTACGTTCGTTGCCCACAACCAAACTTCATCTTTAACAGTTGCGGATGTGCCTGTGTCATGAACCTGAGTTGCGCTTGTGCCCAATACAATAGGGTTTCCGTCACCCTCGCTTCCACCTGGCGATAGATTTAACTTTGTATAGGTTGCCAAATCAACCTCCTATTGCTGTTGGCATTGAGACAATAACCCAGAAATCATACCAATACTGGACACCATTGACTCGTGAGCTTTCTTTAGCTCTTCTATTTCTTTCTCTGCCTGATGAAGAGCAAAGTTTGGGTCGGGGCATTCCTTCTCTTCGCTATGAGAACTATGAGTAAGCTCAAGACCCCCAACACCTATTGCAGAGCCGCCAGCAAGATAGACGAGTATCCAGCCCCACGGAGGCATGTTGGAAAAGGGATTGGTCGAGCCTTCACTCACGTTCCTTCTTTAGCACCCGCTCAAAAAGCTCTTCATACTTTCGGGTCATCATCGTGAGGGCTTTGCCCTGTCGTCGATTTGTGTTGATGAGGTACGCAATGAAGCCGCAAGTCATGCCTAAATCCAGGTAGCTCGCTACTACACTTGCCTCCACATCAACCTTCCATAAGGATCGCGATGCATTGCATGATCACCACTGTCGCAAGGATCAGCCCTTGTGCCTTGTGGATCTCTTTCTTGATGCCTTGAATGTCTTCTCGAATAGCTGACACCTCAGCCTCCGTAGTGTCAACGCGCTGACCAAGGACTGCTACATCAGTTTCGAGTTTTCGTACACGTTGCTCCATTCACTAGCCCCCAATGCTACCGCGTAAATACCACAGTTTTTCGTTAGCGGTAGCGCCTGTGAAGCTTGAGACTTCATCTTGCATGCAGGCAAGAAAGATTTCATCAGGAGTTACATCGGTAATTTGAAGCGCCCTATTGGCAGTACATTCGACTAAAGCATAGTTAGAATAAGAAGAACTTTTAGACGTAGAGCCCATGTCCACGCCCCACAATTCCCCAGCCTCTACGGCTTCGACTATATCGTCGGCTGCGCTGGTGCTGCTCGTCTCAAACAAACATATTGAAGCCATGAACTACTCCAGTGCGGCGCGTGCGGCAAGAGGCTGAAGCAAATACCTAAGCTTCTTGATGCGGATAACACCGCCCTTCTTTCCATTAACATCGAAACCAAACCAGCATGCCAAATACAGGTGCTTACCTCCAAACCTACATGCGTTGTTTGTGGTCGAGGTGGACGCGACCATTGGCCCAAATGGTGTAGTTGTAGAATAAGAACCAGATAACATCTGCTCATTGTAAGAACCGATGGGGTGCGCGGTCATATTTGTTGAGAGTCCGGCTTGGAACACAATAGCATCATGGGAGGTTGCGTCTCCACCCGGCTGGTTTCGCCAGATACGCCCACCCTGCGGACCTTTCCCATGACGGGTAAAAAGTCCTGACTTGTACAAGTCTAACTTCTGAGTAGCGTTGCTAAAGTTGTTAGGATCGTTAGCGCGATTCTTTGTCACATACGCACCAGCGTAGTTGCCAGAGCCGGGTAGAGGAGGATCTGTGCCCTGATCAGAATCATAGGCGATGATACCGCAAGCAGCGTGGACCTGATGTCCGTAAGCTTGATCAGATGTTCCATTGATCGGCCCGTTTGTGTGGTCGAACTGCATCTCCATTTTAAAAAGGGTGCTCTCACTTTGGTAGCTATTCGCCGCTTGACCCGCAGGAGTCGCCTGGTTTGCCCAGGGAGCAAACTTTACCTTCTTAATAAACCACAAGCCACCCTGTGTGGTGGTGATGTTCCTACAGTTGTACCCGCTGCCAATATCAGGGAAGGTGACGTGTAGTTGATCACCCGACATCGCCGCCGTTACGTTAATATCACCGATGCCAGATCCCTCGATTTTCTTCCAATCAGAGTCATCTATCATCTTGGTGAGATCAAAGTCCACC
>CEUI01014607.1_pt1 | contig 14684 bp, 16 predicted proteins | sample 531411 | NCBI WGS metagenome assembly CEUI01 (sample SAMEA2622841, study PRJEB7988) | marine metagenome | isolation source: saline water (ENVO:00002010), including
TTTATTTTCATAATACCAATTAGCAAAACTTTCTGATTGACTGTTCTGCCTGTAAATTTCTAAGTACGGTACGTATTTCTTTTTTATTGTTTCATACCTAGATTCTTTGATGAAGGGTTTAGCGTCTTCAATTTGCGGTTTTTTTAAATGATTTATTATATCAATCAAGTCATGGTTCTTTTCTTGAGCCATCAACATGCAACGTTCTTTTTCCCTTCTAGTCAGAATCTTCCAAAGCTGTGCCTCCAACACTATCTTACTCCTAGATTGTTTGTAACTACCTTCTAAAGCACCAGCTTGAATAAGTGCTGATAAAGTACCAAGATTAAGCTTAACTTCTTCAGCACCTTGGAAGATTTCAAATTTTGTGGAATAATTTTTCTGGAACTGCTTTATCTTATCTATCGACTTCTCAGATATACCCTTAATAGACAATAATCCGAACCGTATGTCCTTACCCTCGATACTAAAGTCTTCTTTAGATTTTAGAATGTGTGGCGGTAAAAGCTTGATATTAAAGTGACGAAGCTCTTTTTCAATTTTTGCTATCTGTTCTACGGGGTCGGGTTCGTGCCGAGTCATCTTCAACAAATTCAAGAAGAATACTTGTGGATGATTAAACTTTAAATAAACCGTCTGTGCAGACAATGATGCATATGCAATAGAATGAGACTTATTAAAAGAGTAGTTTGCAGAATCTTCTAAAATCCTCCAGAATACTTCGCCAGCATCTTTACCGTTGTGTTTCTTGGCTAATTTTTTATTTTTCTTAACTAAAGAAACAACCCTCTTCTTCCACTTTCTAACTTCTGAAACTTTTTTCTTACCGACTATGCGCCTTAATAATTCCGCATCATCAAGACTAAATCCCATTTTATTAGCCATAGCCATAAGCTGCTCTTGATAAAGTACAACACCCTTAGTTTCCTGAAGGATTTTATCAAAGAACGGATGAACCGCCTCCATTTGTGCGTTACCATGCGCCACATCAGCATAAAGACCCTCGAATTGTATTGCGCCCGGTCTAGCAATAGCCAACACCGCACTCAACTCATCTAGGGAGTCTGGCGTTACAGTTCTACAAACCTTAAATGCTGTGTCAGCTTCAATATGAAAAAGCCCATGACGACTTCTTAGGTCTTGTAGTTGTGTATAAATAAATTTATCATCAACATTAACATCTTTAACTGGGTCTATATCTAAGTCTTTGCATACCCTGTCAACGACTGACACACCCCTCAAACCCAATACATCCAATTTTACATTAAATAATGAAACCCAATTCATATCATAAGATGTGACTGAGCTTGATTTGTCTGAAGTTAATTCTGTCGGACAAATTTCTTCTAAGGGGTCGTAAGAGATAGCGATAGCTGATGGGTGAACACCTTTATTCTTAATTAGACCCCTAATCTTAAGAGCGGTACGATAGACCCTTGGATTTTCGTCACACCACTTTTTGAAACCATCCTCTTCTTCATCTTCTTCGTAAGCTTCTTTTATATCTTTAACATTACCGTACATGCTGGGTATCATAGATGTTACCCTAGTCATGTCTTCCTCAGATATTGGGTCTGGCGTTGCAACAATTTTGCCGCACTCCTTAATTACAAGTTTACCACTTAATGTATTAAGAGTTAGAATCTTAGAAGTTTTACCTTCAAACTTTTCTTCAAGGTGCTGGAGAACTTTCTGTCGATCATAATAACAAATATCCAAATCAACATCAGCCATGAGAGAGCCGTCTAGATAAACAATGCCATCAACAACCTCTTTCTTGGCCCTCACTTCAGACACAAATCTCTGAAAGAACAAGCCGTGCTTAATTGGATCAACACGGACAACATCAATTAAATACAAAACCAAACTACCTGCCGCACTGCCACGACCCAAGCCGCGAGCGATCTTATTTTCATCGCAGAAATTTGTGACATGCCAAACGAGAAGCATGTAATCAATAAAATCTAGCTTATCTAAAATTTCAAGCTCTTCATCAGTACGATCCTTATACTCTTTAAACTTGCTGGGCTTTATATACTTTGAATCTTTTAACTCATTTAAACGGACATAACACTTTTGTTTAAGAAACTCAAGCTTGGAGGCATCCTCACTTAAACCTATTTCTCTCTTATATTTATTTTCAACTTCGAAAGACGGCATACGGACACCGTGCAAATCGAGCTTATAATTATCAAATTTATTTAAAAAATTAGAATCCATCTTTATCCTCAATGTAATATTTTAATCTATTCCAAACATCTAAATTTCGCTCTAAATCATATATAGCTTCATGCAGCCTGTTTTCTTCAAAGGGTATTTCGTAATCCTTCAATAATTGCTTCAGGTTCGTTTTTACGCCCTTTTTACGGGTATGGTACATTCGGAACTGATACTCTATGAAAGACTCTTTAGGATCGTATTCTAGGCCCATTATGGCCCCTTTGGCAACGCAGTTAGTATCAATAAACTTTGGGAGAAGGTGCATACAGTCTTTCCCCATATAATTGTAATATTCTTTAATGAGGTAGATATCAAAACCAATGATATTATGACCAATAATAAAGTCTGCATTCTCAAGCCAATCTTCCATAGTCGGAAAAGCTTCTTCTGGGGGGATGCCATTATTATCAATATTACTTTGATCATATCTGGTCATTATGGCAGCACCCTTACTAATCTTGAGGTCTGTGTCCCATTTAATTATAAAGTTTTTTTCGTCTACTTTTTTACCAGCTTTGGCTTTTATCATACCAAGCTGCCAAGGTAGGTTCTGTTGAAAATTCAAGCATAGATTAAGTGTCTCAAAGTCCAAGAACACTAGGTTTTTCTCACTGTCAAATTTTAATTTAGGCTGCTCCATTTTGCTCCCTCCAATTTTCGATACAAAAGTCATTGCTGCTCATGTGTTCAAATTCGGGTTTATTAATATCTGTTCTATTATTAATGCAACGAAAGGTCAAGTAAGCTATAAAATCTAATTTGTTTTTATAATAAATACTTTTAACTTTTTGTATATCGCCGCTGAAAGTTTCGGCAAATGTTTTAACTTTGTGCTGTAGGATTTTATCCATAAACAAATTGTTATCTTCTAGGAATAAAGTAACCTTTGTATAATCAAAGCTAGGTAAGCATAATGAACCATTCAAAGAGTTCTTATGTAGAAATGAGTCGTAAAAGGGGATGACCAAAGACAAATCTTCGTCGTTCCAAATTTCCCCAAGAAAATTATGATCTATTCTTGGGACGTAATAAAAACCTTCTTTCGCCGCAGTAGTATAAATTTTAATTAACTTTTTATAGCCGCTTGTATTTTTTGCAAAAATTACATATTTACTTTCTGTAAGTAAAGCCTCTGCATTTTTTTCGAACCTGTCTGCACAGACTGTAATTCTTAAACCAAATCTGAAATTGATGCCTGAAGATTTACAATTTTCATAACCTTCCAAAAAACCACCCATGCTATCATCGACCAAGAATAAGTCTTTAATATCGTTCTCTTTACATATATCAATAATTGAATCTGGCCCGTCTTCAAGGGAGGAGCCTTCTTTGCCTAAAGTAAGAATACTTCTACCTATTGAGTAGTGGCTTTTGAAAAGCGGAATTACCATAGAAAGACTTTAGCCTAAAGTTACCTATTTGTCAAGCCCAAAAATCATCTTCTGGTTCATTTTGGAATGTTTGATGGCGTGGGCAGCCTTCATAATGCATCTTCTCAATTTTTTCGTGGCCTTTATGTTTAGGAAGTTTTTTTAAATCTTTTTTATCAAAAGCAGTTTTAACAACTTCACCATATTGATTAACTAAAGCATAATACTCAAAGTCAAATTTAAATGGGCAATGCCACATTGGACTTCCATCTTTTTTAAGCTGGCCTTTGTATTTTGCGAAACCGCAACTAAGCGGCCCCTTAAAACCTTGCGCTTTAGTGGGCCAAGGTTTATCGGCAGCATAGTTAGATTCTGCTTTATCTTCGTCAAAGTTATTTATAATCTCATAACATTGAGCAAGATAATATTCCATACCCTTGAGTTCATCTTCTTCAAATTCCAAGGTCTGGGTTGGATCGTTAGCGAACCTCAAGAATTTAAACTCGACTTTCGGCTTTAGATCAGGCCACGTTTTCATAGCTACCAAGCTGTAAATCATAGCTTGTATATTGAAAGATAAATCATCTCCTTCAAATTTGGATTTGCTACTTTTGTAATCAGTAATCTTAACTACGCCATCATCTTTATATAGGGCGGCCTTATCTATGTAACCTAAAGCTTTATACTCTGGGTCTTTAGAGTCTAGATTAAAGTAATATTCTGGGTCTAGAAGTTCTCCCCCCTCACAGAAGAAATCACTTTTTAAACCAGTCATTATCATTTTGCCGCACAAGGAGTAATGATTTTCTTCACCCTCGTCCTCCCACAGACCCTCCTTCATCAAATGCTTAATAACTAACCTATCGACAGCGGGACTACCTTTAATGCTTTTCTTTTTAATGATTGCATCGTAATGTTTTTTATGCTTGGGGTCGAGTAATAGCTCAAAAACTAAATGACAAATAGTTCCTCTCAAAGCCCCTGCGTTATTTTTCTGCGGAAGCTTTAAGTGGTAATTGCACCAATAATACCAACTACAATTTTCTAGAGTTTTGATTCTAGAGGCTGATAATGTTTTTTCCTTTTTACTCATAAAGTGTATTTTTCCCCCATTCCTTTATTTCTTCTTTAGACATTTCCCCAAAGTCATTTTTAGTAGGGAAAGAAATTTTTACTTGGTCTTTATCGAAGTATCTTAGTAACTTTCTTTCATTTTTCTTGGCTGCCTCATTGCCAGCAGAATTAGAAGCTTCATCATTATTAAATGATAGTATAACCTTCTTTACTTTAAACCTTAGAAAGCTACTTAGCATTTCGTTACTTATATCTAAACCGAAGGTAACAACTGAATTTTTAATTCCAGCATCCCAAAGAGAAAGCATGTCGCCCACACTTTCCACGACTATAACTTCCTTCTTTTCGGATATAATTTCATTATTAAGAAATAGCGGATACTTCCAAGCCTTCTTAGAAGGGTAATGTTTCCACTTTGGAATCTTAGAGCCTTCTGGAATTGAAAGGGTGTATCTACCCGTAACGCCAATCAATCTTTCCCTACTATCAAAGATAGGAAATACATACCTATTTTTCATTCTACCTTCTTCTAGCATCATTCCACCTTTAAAAATTTTAATAGTATCTTCTGATATACCCCTACCCTGCCAATAGGAATGGTCAGGGACTAGAGCATTTAATCTATCTTTAGATAAAATTTTTACAGCAGGAGCACTCGGTCTTTCTTGAACCCGTTTCTCAAAACTACCTACGGTGTTCCCCAACCAAGTTTTGGCATCCTCAATAGTTTTTAATCCTAGTGAAAGCTGCGTCAAATACTCAAAAGAACCACTAATGTTTCTACTAAAGTCAATAAAGTGGCCAGTATCTTTTCTGACGCTGAGAACTGTTGAGCTACTAGAATCTCTGTAGATGGGCTTCATGCGAAGCTCCCTGCCATTATCTACGATATTAGCATACCCCATATCCGTTAATACCTCTTTGTAATTTTTGCTCATTCTAATTCTACCGCCCCGTCTCGTTCTTGGTTTTGTTGATCATTAGAATCGTTCTGCCTTCTCACATTTCTAGACCTAGCTATGATAGTGTCAAGTGTGCCGCACTCTGTCACTTGGAAATTTCTGACACTAAAGTTAAAGTAGAAGGGTTCACTTATTTCTGAGCCGTCATCACTTATTCTGGTTCGATTATCACTAAAGCCCATAGCGTGTTTACCCTGTATCCGTGAAGCTAAAGGTATTAGCATGTGCGTTCCAAAATCGCCCTGTCCTTCTATATTATCTGTGTGCAGCTTATCTTCAGGTTTTTGACCCCACCAGAAAATTTTATCACCCTTCTGGGCAATGCCATCTGAACCAGCTATAGTAGCTAATTCGATAGCTAATTGATTACTTCTCCGGTTCTTGTTTTCTCCTGTTCGATTAAGTTGAACTGCCGCTAAACAGGCTGCCCCCATCTCACTACAAACTGCTTTGAGCTTTGTGGTTTTGTCCGTAAGAACCTGCCAGCCTTGATTATGGTTACTGGTTTTTTCCCCAGTTAGATGCATATAATCATATATAACTAAAAATTTTTGATCCTTTTTACAATGAGCGTGTTTAAATCTTCTTACTATGGAGCAGAGTTCATTTGCATCTGCAAGTGGAATATGTAAATGCCAAAAAGGTTTTTCTTTATCAATTTCATCTGCCTTATCCTGAAATTTTTGAAAACTTGATTCCTCAAAATACCCAGTACTTATTTCCCAACAGGGGATACCAGATATAGCTGCTGTCCTTCTATCTGCAATAAGGTCTGATTCCATTTCTGTATCAAGAAATAAAACTGGCGTTCCTCTGGAAGCTACACCTTCTGCTATGGTAGTTAGTATAGTGGTCTTACCCTGCTTCAATCTTGCACCGATGATAGATATTTGACCAATTACTAAATCACCCATAATTTTATTAACTTCTGAAAATTGATCTGGCCAAGGTATGCCCAAGTCCTTGGGATTATTTACCCTATCTTTAATTCTATCATTGTTATTAACTGTTACGTTTACGGGCTGATTAGAGCAGCCGTACATCTTTTCTACAGAAGTTACATTTTCATAAATATCAGAAGTAATTTTATCTATTGAATCTTCTTCCGAAAGAAGGTTAAGGGATTCGAGAAGTTTTTTCTGCATGTCCCTTTTAAATGTAAATTTTGCTAATCCAACGGCGGCTTTGATTGTATCTTTTGTACTGGCTGTACAGAACTGCAAATCCCTTATGTATTCTAATAAATCTAAACCCCGCTTATCTGAAAATACACTAGAGACTTTATCGTGTAGGATCGCTGCATTAACTTTTTGTCCAGATTCTACATAATCCGACATGACCTGTGTTAAGCCAAAATAAATATAATAATTTTCTTTAGAATAAAAATCTTCTGTAGTTAAAATAGCGTCTACTTCTGGAAAAGCCTTGGGGTTATTTAGAAGTCCACCTAGAACTTCTTTCTCTAATTCTTTTGAGTGGGGTACATCGTTATCAAACATTTCATTACGAAATTAACACAAGTAACTTAATCTGTCAAGAATAAAAATCTTAACAATATAACAATTAAACTTCTGGGGGAAGATCGTCAGATTCTTCTTCATCCTCGCCCATTAAATTTTGGGCAGTCAAATCAACATTTAAAGCGTTTAAAGCTTTTGACCATTGATCAATATAATACTGAAGAGCCATAGCTTTAGTAGGGTCATCGAACTCACTAAAAACTTCAGGCAAGCCTTCTTCGTTTAAGATAAAAAGTATGTACCCACCGTTAGAGCACTCATTAATTTTATCTAAAACTGCATCGGGAAAAATGAACTTTTTCTTTTTTGGCATCCATAAAAGTTTACACCCTAAAGTATGGATATTCCGAATGTATTTTCTATAAACTCAGGACTTAATTTTTTAATATCTTGTTCTTCTAATTCTATTATTTTAAAATTATTTTTCTCAAGCCATTCTCTTTTTTGATAGTCTCTTTTAATGGAGTTTAAGTACGACATTCTTGAGTTGTTATGAAAAAATTTATTAAATGAATTGTGTTGGGGGCCGTTAACTTCTATTGCTATTTTCTTTGTTGCATTTAAAATGTCTACTTTCATTCTTGTACCGTAGACAGGAAACTCTTCATATACAACTTGATTTTCCCAATATGTTTTTAAAAATTTTTTTACTTCTTTTTGTATCAAAGACCTTGATTTGCCGCCCCATTTAATTAAAAATTTTGCAACATTTCTGTTTTGCAGTTTGCCATGTATATTATATAGCCTCACGAAGTATCCTGTTCCTTAGTTCGCTAGTTGACCAACCATGATTTCTGTTATGGTAATAAACTTGATCACTGTATTCTTGGCCCGTGGCCACTCTCCCCACATAATCAGTCCCTAACACCCTAACATTCGGCCTTATCTCATGCAAAAGCTGCTTTAGGTCTTCTTCTGTTTCATATAACTGAATTTCGTCAACGTATTTTATACTCTCTAACTGAATACGCCTCTCATCTAAAGATTGCACTGGTTTATTTTTCTCCGGTCTATCTACAGATGGGTCTACCTGTAAAGCCACAACCAAATAATCACATTGCTCTTTAGCGTCCTGCAACATTAGGCAATGCCCAGCGTGAAGAAGATCAAAACAACTAGCTACAAATCCTGTTTTCATTTTACATTGCTCACTATCAAGTTTTCCATGCTTCTACCCTTCTCCCTAAGTAGCCATAAAATTCTTCAGTGTCATACTTAAAAGTCTCTTTTAGAAAATAAACGTCTTCCTCTAAAATCTTACCACACTTTTTATAATCTGACAAATTAACACTTCTAGTGCAGTCTTCATAATTAACTGCATCCCCGCTAACCCCAAGCCAATCAAAAAGTTTACGATATTCTTGTTCTGGGCTCAGTTTAACTTCTTCATTTACCATTATATACAAATTATCTCTATTAAAAAATTTTAAAAAATTTCTAACAGCTTTTCCGTATAACGATCCTTCCGTGTATGAATGGTTCATATCTCTGTCTCTTATGCACTTACCAAAAGGCGTAAAAACTCCATCTTTATCTCTATATCTATCACCGTAAGCGTAACTATGGGCATGTACCCAGTGAGAATAAGGTCTGAGAATTGGGTCTCTGACGCACAATAAAAATTTAACATCTGGGCCTAAATCTTTTTTGATCCTTTCGATGGCCTTTTCACGCATATACCAAGGAGTTTTTTCTCCTATATATTTTTCTTTACCTGTAGCATTTTGAAAAAATTGAGAATACCAGTCTGAACCCTTTTCATAGTAATTAGGTCTACAAAAATACCAAACTTCATTGTTTCTGTGGTCTGGATTTCCTTCTGATAAAAAAATGTCAGGATGTGTGTTGATGAAATTATGCGCTGCGGTTGTACCGCATCTAGGCATTCCTGCTATAAAAAAGTTTGGCATTTTCATAAATACTTTTCAATATATGTGTGAATTATTTTTTTAGTAACTGTTTTCTTACGGGTCATGCCGTCTTTTGCATCTCTATCATGGGATAGTACTGCATAATCTGGGTAATGTCTTATTAGATTCCACCTATACATGAAGTAATTTGGCAACACGTAAAAATCTTTCTTATGCTTCATAAACATCTCTCTGAAGGCCCACTGGTCATTTAATCTTTTATTGTTACCTAACGGGGGCGTATCTTCAAATAGTGTTATCCACTCCTGAAGCATGAGTTTAGTTTTTTGATTATTATTTAACCCAATTAGCCCAGTGTTAAAATCTGGATATAATTCCCCCCTGTTAAATGCGTCTCCGTAAACTGCTGCAAAATTAAATTCTTTTAACGCATCGAATATTTGATCAATTTCTTCTCTATGAATTATAGTGTCTGTATCTAAAAAAATTGTTTTGTCAAAAGGACTTTTATATAAGCCGTGAGCTTTCGCTATGAGCCTTTTATCCATGTTTGAATCATGTATTATTTTTACAAAACCACAGTCAGTTAATTCTGAATCTGTTTCTAAGTTTGTGTACAAAGCTACGTTAGCCTTGGGTAACACTTGTTTGAGAGAATTAACAGAAGGCACTAACTCTTTATAGAAATAATCATTTTTTTGATTTTTCTCGCAATAAAGACAATACAAATACCCGTTATAACTCATTACTTTTCTTTAAATCTTCGATGACAATTCTCAATGATTCTTTTTGGCCCCCATCATAATCATCCATAACAATCATTTCTTGATATTCTTTTTCATACTTTGCTATTAGTTTATCTATCTGATCTGAATATAATTTATCTTCTTTATTACTCATTTTAAACCTGTATAATCTGAAGATGACCTTATTTTTTCTCCGAGGCCATCTCTCATTTCAATTCCTAACTCTTCGCAGATTTTACTTTCTGGAACTTCATAATCTTTCCTGTCTCCCCCATTCGCAAAAATGTGAGGCTTGCATAAAGACAATGATTTACAAACAGACATATCCTCATCTACAGCAAGAAAAGCTTCGTCTACACAAGCTAAAGCCTTAACGATCCTGAGTCTATCTTTTTCGTTCATAAAAGACTTACCCTTTTTCATTTCACATTGCTTGTCCGTATTAACAATAACAATTAACTTATCACCTAAAGATTTAGATTTCTCAAGATATTCTATATGACCCACATGAATGGGATCGAAAAATCCGCTGGCAGCGACTACAGTTAACTCTATATTCATAAGACTATTTAATATACGATGAAAATTGGGATCATCTAAATATTTTTTATTTATGTCATTCATATAAATGGTAGACAAGGCGGGACTTGAACCCGCAACCCTCGGTTTAGAAGACCGATGCTCTATCCAGTTGAGCTACTTGTCCAATATGGTAGGCGATGAGGGGATCGAACCCCCGACAATCTCGGTGTAAACGAGGCACTCTACCGCTGAGTTAATCGCCCATAAATTTTTTGGTAGGGAAGGCGGGACTTGAACCCGCACGAACCAATGTTCGACAGATTTTAAGTCTGTTGTGTCTGCCAATTCCACCACTTCCCCGATTAAACTTTTTTAAGTGTATCTCTGAATTTGTAAAATAAATATTTACCAATTTCTTTATTTTCTTCAAAGTATTTTTTAAGGTTATCCATACCTTGGTGTTGCTTTTTAAACTCTAAGCCAGTTTCTTTTTTTACTTCTTCTATAATATCATCAGAAATAGTAACCCATGCACCAGCCTTTTTAGCCATATCAAAAGCCAAAAGCATATCAACAACTTCATATTCTACCCATATACTTTTACCACCAACCGAACCATATCGAATCGGGTATCTAACAATAGAACCAGTTTTTTCATTGGGCGATTTCTTAAAAATAACTCTACACCAATGCCCCACTGTTTCGGGCTTTGTAGTTGTTCCTCCGACAATTAAATCGCTTTTATATCTGGGTTGAAATTCTACAACCCAATCACTATAATGTAAGGCAGCATTACCGCCAGAAGCATTTGTAATTTGTGGGTCGGATTTCTCATAAGGATTAATTTTGATACTACTTCTTACTTGAGAAATCATATAACAAATATGACCCCTTTCAGATAATCCTAACGCCATCCTTCTTAAAAAATCAGAAGTTAACAATGCCCCGCCACCAACCTTTAGCGCATCTTCAGCACCTTTTTCTAAATCAGTTTTAGGTATTAATGCGTTCATAGAATCAATTATGAACATGTATTTGGTTTTAGTGGAGTTGTCTTTAACCAATTGCCTAATCAAATCAATTACAGTTTCATATACATTACATTTAATTACTTTCCATTTAAGTTTATCAGTATCAATACCAGACCTTTTAATTAAATCATCAGAAAGCCTTCCTTCGGCTTTAAAATAAATAACCATAGAGTTATCCATTTTTTGGAAGTTCCTTGCAAAAGCAAGGCCACAAGAAGTTTTACCGCCCTCAGTTACTCCAGAAGCCCTAAAAATTCCCGGCCTTATTCCTCCACCCATTTCTATATCTAAAAGAAGGCTTCCGCTGGACACTACATAGTCTTGCTCTTCTTCATAGTTATAATGAAATTCTTCGTTCTGTTTTAGGTATGCCTCTATTTGGTCAAGAGGGCTTGCGCTTGATGTATTTTTTTTCTTCATTCTTCTCCTCGTAGAAAATCCATTCTGGTTTTCTTTTTACAATAATTAACTTCAAATTTTTTGGTGGGTTCGGTAGCCTTTTTCTCTTCGGGCTTTGAGGCCATAGGCTCAAAAGATTGTTTAGTATATTCCCTACTTATCTTGTGAGATTCTAGGTACTGAAGTCCTGTCTCACATAAATAATAGTTCAAACTATAAACTTCGTCATTGGCAGGAAGTGATACCCAGAAATCTTTATCTGGATATTTTTCTATTAGCTTGTAAGCCATAGCCCTCTGCTTGGCCCAATGACCACTAGCGCAATTAGGCACAAACTTGGCAACTATAAGTTGACTTAACTGCTGCTGCTCCCTTGTTCTTTTAGGCTTAGTCTTCTTGGGCATGGTAGTCAGATATATCATAATCTACCATCTTTTGCACCAGTTTGTCAAATGAAATTTCAGGCTCCCAGCCTAATTCTGCTTTAATGGGCGTACAATCACCTAAAAGTAAATTAACTTCTGCTGGCCTATAGAATTTTTTGTTTATTACAACTAAATTATGGCCGTGGGGGTTGTCTAAATAAATGTATTTTTCTTGTTCGCCTTCACCTTGCCAATATCCATTTATTCCTGCGGCTTTAAAAGCAAGCTCTACAAACTCACGAATAGAATGAGTTTCACCACTGGCTAAAATATACTCCCTTAGTAAAGGTACATGAGCTTCTCGTTCTATATCATCAAGATCAGAACTTCCAATAGCGCAATGATTCTTATACATTTCTAAAGTTTCATTAAAAGCCCTATTGAACTCATTTCTCCTTGGCCCGCTTTCTTGGTTTAGCATCAACCAAACGCCCTTTACAAAATCTTCGCTATCACTCCAATCTCTTTTGGCATCTAAGAACCCTAATTCTATCGGCTCTGGTGCTTCTATATCTATAGCTTTATTAAAATGATTTTTTATTCTGGCAACACCCTTGGTAATCTTACGTGTGACAAATTCTTCACCGCGCTTAGTGCCTTCGTGATTAAACAATATGCCATGAACTGCATATAAACCATGAGACTCTCTATAAACTTTAACTAAATGCCGCGCAGCAGCTTTAGAGGCTCCATACGGACTTCTGGGTTTTATCGGGTGCTTTATGTCTTGAGGTGAGTAATCTACGTCACCCCATTCTTCACTGCTTCCCGCGCTGTAAAAACGACAGTTTGGCTGAAATTTTTTAATCGCCTCCAAGCACCTCAAAACCCCAAGGGTGTTAACATCCATTACTTGTTCTGGCATGTCCCAAGAGCAACCCACAAAAGAATTGGCTGCAAAATTGATAAAGTAATCTGGTTTAATTTTTTTAACAAGATTGTCTATACTAACATCATCAGATAAATCACCATAAACTAATTCAAATCTTGGATGATATTTGAATTCTTTAATATTTACAAAGTTTGGGTTAGAAGCTCTACGCAGCATACCATAAACTTTAAAATTGCTGGGCAAGGATAAAAGGTACTCAGCCATATTAGCACCATCTTGACCTAAAATACCTGTAACTAATATCTTTTTCATTTCTTTTGTTTCATTTTGGCCCTGCCCCAGCCTATATTATTAACCCTCTTTATTGTATTGGTTGTGGACTTACCTTCTAAATAATTTACAACAATTATACTTGAGTTAGATTCATCCAATACTTTTTTTTCAGATTTTGGCAGCTTCGCTATTGGACAATCGCCCCCTTTAACGTATATAGTCGGCTTAACTTTTTTAAGAAATTGGGTAGCAGTTTTTTGCGGAAAAATAGTCACATAATCTACACACTCTAGCGCACTTAGTACGTAAGCTCTATCCATCTGTGAATTTATGGGTCGTCCTTCACCTTTAATTTGTTTTACAGATTTATCTGAATTTATACCAACTATGAGTATATGTCCCATTTTTTTTGCTTCTTGCAAATAATAGACATGCCCAGAATGCAAAATGTCAAAACACCCATTCGTGGCCACAATTTTATAATACATACCACAGCTTTTTCTAACCTCTTCGAGCCTATCAAATGGTATAAATTTAATTGTTTTTTTATTTGGTTTAGATATCATTTACCATTGCCATTCACCATCTGTTTTGACTGTGGATTCGCCCCATACATTTGCTATCCATTCTCGCTGCCCCTCTGGGACAGAACCCTGTTCCCATTGATCTTTTAAAATTTTATCCCATTCCTCATCATTGATAGCTTTACCGAATTCAGATTTTTGGGACGGCTTCCTGAGTATCCAGAGTTGTTGAGTATCATTTCTAAACTTATACTCCCCTCCATATTTACATGACCTAACTGTGTATTTGCCGCTATTAGATATCAGGGTATGATCTATTATCCAATATTCAAATGGTGTATGATTAGCGTGGCTTGGATCACTAATGTCTAACTTATCATATTCTTGCAAAAGTTCTTCTAGTTGCCAGTGTAGAACAACGCTATTTATTGTTTGCCCATCAACCTCTTGACTTAAATGAGTTACCCATTTTTGAGTAGTCTCTTCCGTCCAAGTTAAATCTATGTAAGGGCCGGGGCCGCCTCCTACTTGATTTGGATTAGCGTTATAAAAATCCGTTTCCATTACGTAACATCTTTCAGAGAAAAGGTTATTGTTCGTATCGGCATGAGACAAATCAATACAGAAAACATTAGTTTCTTTAATCATTGTTATCATCGCATCAAGTTCGTCTTGGTGAAACTCCCTATTAAGATAATTATCACACTGAATAGACATAAAAAAATCTGTGGCGCAAGACTGTATTAATTTCATTGTACCGAAACCAGTACCTTCATTAGTAGAATTTAATATACATCTATCTATTAGCCCTCGTTTATAAAAATCATAAACATAATCTTGGCCTCCTCCATTTGAGTAAAAAACTACCTCGTAGTTATCGAACTTGACCATGTTTCTTATGGACTGTAAACAGAG
>CEUI01017058.1_pt1 | contig 14664 bp, 20 predicted proteins | sample 531411 | NCBI WGS metagenome assembly CEUI01 (sample SAMEA2622841, study PRJEB7988) | marine metagenome | isolation source: saline water (ENVO:00002010), including
GGTAATTTTATGTCATTTCCATCTGAAATGATAAGAACAACTACAAACATAGTGGGTCAAGCTCTTAAAGAAATGAAACACATACCGGCACCAGGCGTCAGGGTTAAGGGAAGTAATATAGGCCCAACGGTTACAGAAATATTAGAAGATGGAACTGAAAGAATAGTTGCAAATAATGCTAGAACGAGTGGTACATATAAAACAGGTATGACAAGATTATTAGGAATGGCAACTTTTACAACAGGCATACCTATTGCGTTAACAGAAGGCGCAGCTGCAATATATGATGTATCTAAAGATGAGTTACAAGCATTACGAAGATTTGTTCCTGAGTGGTCAAAAAATTCTACACTTATTCCAATGAAAGATGATGATGGTAATTTAAGATACATAGATTTTAGTCACAGTAATGCTTATGACATAATTGGTAGACCATTTAGAACTATATTAAATAATGTTCAAGATGGTTCTATGAACGATGAACAACTATTAGAAAGTTTTGTTGGCGGAGTTAATGAGGCAGGAGCTGAAATAATGAATCCATTTATATCTGAATCTATTTGGACAGAGGCTGCTGGAGATTTAACTGTAAGAGGTGGAATAACAAAAGATGGCAGAAGATTATATACAGATGAAACTTCACCAGGAGATAAAGCTGCAATTAGATTTTTACATTTAGGAAATGCGTTAGCACCATCATACAAACAATACGTAAGATTAGTTCAAGCAGCCACAGACACTCCTACAAAAAGAGGAGATATATTAGATGTAGGTCCTGAGATAGCAGGGTTTATGGGATTACGTCCTATTAAAGTTGACCCCGAACAATCTATGGGTTTTAAAATTTCTAATTATCAAGCAGGTATTAGAAATGCTAGAAGAGAATTTACAGGTGGTTATTTTGGATTATTAAAAGGTGGTCCTGTAAAACCAAATGATATTATTATAAGATTTGCAAAATCTAACAATGCTAGATTTGGTGTGTCTCAAGAAATGTATAATGATATAAACGCAGCACAAATTTTAGGTGTAAGCAGAGCTAATTTAAAAAAACAATTTAACAATAGACAAATAACAGATAAATCTTTTAATGCTTTAATAAATGCTAAATTTAATCCATATGTTCCGTCTGAAGATATAGAAGAAAGATTTGCAGAAATAGCTAGAGACTTAGGTTCTACAAATACATATCTTTTAGTTAGACCTAACTTAAGAAGAATGGCTAATGATATGAAAAGAATAGGACTAAACAATCAATTTTTATTTCAACCGGGTCCATACATTGAAGGATTTTCAGAAGGCGGATCTGTTGACATTGATGTAGTAGAAGTGCAACCAGAAGGTTTAGATTTAGAAAATTATTTATTACCTGAAATAGAAACACCACCACTTGCAGCGCAACCAATGCCTTCTTCACAAGTAATAAACAGTGCATTAACTCAAAACAATAATTTAATGAACACAGGTTTAACACAAACTGAAACTGCCTTATTGAGTGAAGAAGAAAAAATGTTAAGATTAAAACAAAGGAATTTAGCATAATGCCAGCAGGAGATAAACTAAAACCAAAGAGTACTAGAGAACACTTATTATCTATATACGGATATATTACAGGTATCAAAAAAGATATGAAACATATGCACGGAGGTATTCACGATTTGGGCGGTAAGATAGACAAGATCTATTGGGTGGTATTGGGTACTGTTGGGGCAGTATCACTTCTGTTGCTAGAGAAAGTTATAGACAAAGGACTTTTTTAAATCCACTGTCTTAAATCTTCATTTAAAATTGTACTAGCTATGTCTACTTTTTTACGTAAAGATTTTACAATTCTATCATCTATAGTATCTTCACAAATTATATCTACGTAAGTCATAGGTTTAGTTTGACCTATACGATCAATACGTGCTTCTGATTGTTGTCTCTTCTCAAGGTCATAACCATTAGAATAATAAATCATATTACTAGCTGCAGTTAATGTAATACCATAACCACCTGTATGTGTTGTGCCTACAAAGTATCTACAGTTGTCATCTTCTTGAAACTTTTTAATATTCTGTTGTCTTTCATTATCTGATGTAGCACCATAATAATCAACTACAGAATTATCTCCGTACTTTTTTTTAAGAGCTTCTATAATTCTAACAACATCGTGAGTATAGTGAGACCATATAACAGCTTTTCCTTCCATATTACTTACAATGTCCATAAGTTCTCCAAGCCTATCACATTTTAAATCTTTAATAGTTCCATCATCAGCTGTAAAGTGACCACAAGTAATTTGATGTAGTCTCATTAATTGAGTCATTACTGTAACTGATGACTGCATCTTGCCATCTAAAAATGCAATGGCTTCTTTTTTCATTTGATTGTAAACTTTCTTTTGTTCTGCGGTTAGTTCTATTCTGTGTTTAATATAAGTTTTTTTAGGTAAGTCTAAACAATCTTCTTTTAATATTCTTTTTGAAAAAGGTTGTATCTTATCAGATAGTTCTTGTAGATTTATATATCCAACAACTATTTCAACTTGTCTTCCGTGTGCTAATATTTTTCTAGTTAAAGCATATCTAGATTTAAAAGTATAATAAGATTGATGGTCTAATAGATAAGGATCTAAAAATGCACATTGAGAAAATAAATCTAATGGAGATTTAGTAACAGGAGATCCTGTTAAAATTCTTCTGTACTTAGCTAAGTGTCGTAAACTTGTAATGTTCTTAGTTCTTAAGGTAGTAGGTGTTTTAATAGTTGTAGACTCATCAATAGCCATCATAGTTTTATGACTAGCTAAAAATTTATATGCATAACTTGGACCGTCTTTAGATGAAAAAGCTTCAACGTTCATAATTAAAATATGAAACTCAATTCCAGTATCAAACATAGTGTTTAATAATTTTTGTTGTTTAACTGACTTGTCAGATGTTTTCCACAAAACAACTTTTTTCTCGATATGATCAGGTAAATGTTTTGGTATTTCATTTTCATACCAATTTCTATATACCCCTTTAGGCGCTATAATAAGCAAACCATTTATCTCTCCTTTATCATAGAGCATAGCTGCATTGTCTAGCAACACCTTAGTTTTACCAGTACCCATTTCCATAAAATAGGCAAAGTTTTCTCGTTCCCACGAGTCTTTTAATGTATCTAACTGATGCTGATAAGGATCAGTTTTAAATTTATACTTCATAATTTTACTTTGACTTTTCTTTCTAAAAACCTATATATATTATCCTATATGAAAGTCAAGAGCGATTTTAAGAAAAAAAAATATACCCTAGTAAAAAACATATTAGATAAGAAAATGTGTAGTTTTTTATATAACTACTGCAAGTTGAGGTATATGAACCTTATAGATTTTAAAAAAGAACCTTGGTATAGAAATACAATAGATGGGGTAATGGATGATAAACAAGTTAGGTTAGCTGCATCCTGGTATTCAGACCCTTTATTTGAAAGCTTATTAATAGAACTTATGCCCATAGTTGCAAAAATATCACAAAGAAAATTAGGTCCAAACTATTCATATTGGCGTATGTATTTAGAAAATGCTACAATGGCTAAGCATATAGACAGACCAGCGTGTGAATTATCTACTACTATTTGCATTGGATATGATATTGATAATTTAAAAGATAAAAGCTATAAGTGGCCATTATATATTAAGGGTAAAAAACAAAAGAAAGGTACACCTGTATTTATGGAACCCGGAGATATGATAATATATGAGGGATGTGAATTAGAACATTGGAGAGACGCCCTCAAAGGTAATAATCATTGTCAAGTTTTTTTACATTACAATGATTTAAAAAAAGGAAAAGGAAAATTATTTGACGATAGACCTAGATTAGGACTACCCAATATTTATAAAAATGCTATTTAAAGACCAGCCAAAAATTCAAAAGTCAAAAGTATACTTAATACAGGATATACCTGTAGATAAAGAAACTGGAAAACCTAAATACAATGTATTAGGTGCACAAAAATTTGGTGAAATTGTGACACTGCTACCTGTTTATTCACAAATAATTTTATCACCAGGTCCATTAGTAATTAAACTTAGAACGCTTCTAAAGAACTTTACAACTAATGATTATCTTTTATTATCAGGTGATCCAGCTATTATAGGTGTAGTATGCTCATTAGTTTCAGATCAAACTAATGGAAGATTTAAACTTTTAAAGTGGGACAGGCAAGAAAAAACATATTATCCAATAGAAATAAATATTTTTCAAAAATAAGTCTTGACAAATATAATTATCCTATCTATATAGCTTATACGAAAGGTAAATTATTATGACAATAGATCAAAGACAATATGCTCCGGATCAAAGTGAAGTGATTGATCCTACAAAACTATCTGAGGTTGTAGAACAACTGCAGACAGTTTCTAATGAAATAGCTGTGCAAGAACAAAAAGTAAAAGACTTGAAAGATCAGCAGAAACAATTATCAAATATTAGAATTCCAACTCTAATGGAAGAAATGAATTTAAAAACATTAAAGATGAAAGATGGATCAGAACTTTCTATCAAAGATGTTTACAGCGCCACTGTGAAAGCAGATAAAAAGTATGAGGCGTATAAATGGCTTCGCGATAATGGTCTAGGCGACATTGTTAAGAATACTATCAGTGTTGCATTTGGCCAAGGTGAAGAAAACAAGGCAATGGCTTTTGCTACCCTTGCAAAGGGTCAAGGTTATGAACCTTCTCAAGAAGAAAAGGTTCATCCTTCGACTCTTAAAGTTGTTCTGGAGGAATGGAGTAAAAAAGGAAACGAAGTTCCTGCGGACTTGTTTTGGTTGTTTGAAGGCAAACAAACAAAACTAAAAAATAAACAATAACAAATAAGGAGTAAACAATATGTCTACAGACAAAGAAGTAGCGACGCGTGCAAACTCGGGTCAAGTAGCTACTATAAATCAACGAGCATTCGCTGGTAAAGGTACTGAAGAGATTAATCAAGATGATATAAGTACACCTATCTTGAAAATCTTACATCAGCTATCTCCAGAGTGTAACACTAGGAATGCAAAATATGTCAAAGATGCAAAACCAGGAATGATATATTCCAACAGCTTTGGCACATTGATTGATGGAGACAAAGGTCTTCAAGCAATCGTATGTCATTCACAAACAAGATGGCCCGAATGGCAACAAAAAGGTGAAGGTACATCAGCACCAGTTGGTGTACATATGGCTCCACCAGCTGACGCAAAAGAAGAAATAAGAGGAATCAAATATAGATTATCAAATGGTAACTATGTTGAGAAAACTATTTATTTTTATCTGATTGCATTAGTAAATAATGAGCCTAGACCTGCTGTGATTACAATGAGGTCTTCAAATTTAACTCCAGCAAGAGAGTTAAATAATATGTTGAAGAATCTTAGAGTATCAGATGATAAAGGTACGTTCCAACCGGCATCATTTTCAGCAATCTTCAATCTGAAAACTGCGGAGAAATCTGCAGGAGATAAAAATTGGCACGTTTATAAACCAACTCTAGTAAGGATGTTGGATTTAAACAATTCCCAAGATGCTTCAATGTTTCAAATGGGTGCAGACTTTCAAAAGAAAGTATCCGTTGGTTTCACAAAACCAAAATATGAAAAGCAAGAAGCTAAAGAGGAAATTATCTAATTCTATCGGGACGATAGAACTTGCGAGTGCAGTGTGGGGCCGGGAGACTGGGCCCACATTGTGGACAGTATGAAGGAATTTATAGAATTTTTTACAGGGCTTAGAAGGAACTATGGCACCTGCGAAACTGAGAATGGTTACATAGACCAGGAAACAGGAAAGAAAAAATACAAACAAGGATGGTCTGGTGTCCGTATTATAGACACAGATTATACAGAACATATTGATGGAACAAAATCAATAGGTATCCAACCGTGTGATGACAATGGTATGGCACGATTCGGAGCCATAGACATTGATAAATATAATGAGAAGATGAATAGAAAATATTTTCTAGACATCATACAAGAAAAAGAATTGCCAATCATACCTGTCCTGTCCAAAAGTGGTGGACTACATTTATATGTGTTCACCACTGAACCTGTAAAAGCAATAGAAATAAAAGAATTTTTAGAACAGATATTATTTTTATTTAAACTACCTATTACAACAGAAGTATTTCCAAAACAAACAAGACTAGGAACAGATGTAAATAAACAAAAGATAAATGGTAATTTTATAAACCTACCATACAACGGAGAAGAAAGAAGAGCTTTGCGTCCAGATGGATCGTCAATGACTTTAGATGAATTTATAAAAACAATAAGTCTTAACCTACAGACTAGAGAACAATTAAAAGAAAGAATAAACCAGATAATACAAAACGAATTAGCAGGCGGTGGAAATGAATTTGCAGATGGTCCACCTTGTTTAGCAATACTAACTAAAGAAAAGATGAAAGATGGTAGAGATAGATTCTTATATAACTATATGGTGTTTGCTAAGAAAAAATACCCTGATGACTGGAGAAATAAAATATTACAAGCAGCTAGAAATTATTTTGAATTTGATGCAAACTGGACTGATGACCACGTTAAAAAGAAAGTGCAAGCTTGGGATAAAAAGACTGCAGGACATACTTGCAATCAAGATCCAATAAACAGTGTATGTATGAAAGGAACTTGCTTAAAAAGAAAATTTGGTATTGCTTCTGACAGACAATTGAAGTGGCCATTACTATCTGGATTAACTAAAATAAACTATAAACCAAACCCAGAATGGTTTTTTACAGTAGAGAAAACGGATGAAAGTGTACAGGTTCACGCTAAAGATGTCTACAAAATAGAGAGTCAAAAAGCATTGAGAGCTTTATTAATGGAGCAAGCACATATAGTTCCACCAAGTATTAAAGGAAATGAATTTGATGCAGTGTTAAAAGGTTTATTTGAAATGAAAGATATAGATATTATAGAACCGGCATCAGGGACCAACCCATTAGACATACTACATAAACATTTACAAGATTATATTAACGGAGTTCAAGCAACAAGTCATAACTCATTTAAAAATGGTGGTGTATTAAAAGATGATAACTATGCTTATTTTGTTTACGATGTTTTTTATGATGATTTAAAAAGTAAAGAATGGAGATATGATACAGCAAGAACTTCTATAATGATCTCAAGAGATTTATTTAAGACAGATAAAAAAGAAGAGCAAGCAGTCTTTGATTGTCAAAAAAGATTTCCAGGTAAAGATACTAACGGTGAATACTATCCAGGTCTACGTGGCATTGTAAGAATTCCATTAAATAAATTTGAAAAAGAAAAAGAGGTAGAAGAATTAATTAAGTTTACGAAAGATGAAGATGTTGTATAAATTTTATGGACCCCCAGGCACTGGCAAAACTCATAGATTAATTAACAGGGCAAGAGCTTACGTTAGAGTAAATACACCTTTACATAAAATAGGATACTTTGCTTTTACTAGGAAAGCAGCAATTGAAGCTAAAACTAGAATGCCAGTAGAAGATGATAAACTAGATTACTTTCAAACTCTACATTCATTTTGTTTTCATTATCTTGGACTCAAAGAAGAACAAGTAATGCAACCGTATCACTATGAAGACCTAGGAAAAAAATTAGGAATAAAAGTTAGGTATGTAGATAAGTATAATAAAGAAGAGATACATTATTTAACTTGTGACAATCCTTATTTTCAAATGATAGGTAGAGCAATTAACAGAGATACAGATATTAGAACTGAGTTTGATAGAAATGAACATAACCCTAAAGAAGTAAAATGGACAACATTAAAACATATTTATGACAACTTAGAAAATTATAAAAAAAATCATAAGCTATATGATTTTAACGATATGATTAGAAAAGTTATAGATGACCCATCTGGTATACCAGAGTTTACAGCTATTTTTATAGACGAAGCTCAAGATTTATCTCCATTACAATGGAAGTTATATGATTGTTTAAAAAAAGTTTCTAAAGATATTTATCTTGCAGGTGATGATGACCAAGCTATTTTTGCTTGGGCAGGTGCAGACGTTAGAAGATTTATAAAAGAACCAGCAAAAGAAAAAGTTTTAAAATTTTCTAAAAGAATATCTAAATCAGTTCAAGAACAATCACAGATATGCGTAGAAAGAATACTAGGAATTAGAAAAGAAAAAGTTTATTACCCTAGAAATTTTGAAGGTATTACAGAAGTTATTAATAATTTAAGTCAAATAGATTTAACAAAAGGTAAATGGCTTATTCAAGCTAGAACTATTTCTAGATTAATGAAAATAGATGAAGCTTTAAGAAAACAAAATTTATATTTTGAAAGCAATAAAGGTAAAAGTTTTAGAGTAAGATTATACAAAGCTGCTGTTAATTATACTTTATGGTGCAAAGGAAAAATTTTAGAGGAAAAAGATATAAAAGATATTCAAGAATATATACCTGGTTCTAAATGGGATTCTAAAAAACCTTGGTACGAAGTATTTACTCAAGCAAATGGAAAAGAAAAAGATTACATTAGAGCAATGTTAGAGAAAGGAGAAAAATTAAATGAGCCAGCAAGAATTTGGATTTCAACTATTCACGCTATTAAAGGCGGTGAAGAAGATAATGTTATATTATGTTTGGATATGGGAGATAAAATAAACAAAGCAATAAAAAGGAGTCAAGATAAGATGGACGAAGAGCATAGAGTGTGGTATGTAGCTACCACGAGAGCAAGAAATAATTTATATTTATTAAAAGCAAGAATCAAAAGGAAAGGATACCAGTTATGATAGATAAATTAAAAGCAATGGGGATAATAGATGATAAGGTTACGTTAGGAGATTTAAAAAAAATTAACGAAAAAATAAAAATTGAAGAACCATACGATGCAACAGAAGATGTTAAATCCGTTTGGGATAAACAGCACGGCGGTTCTCACTATCAAAAATATAAAATTCAACCAAGTAAGTTTGTAGTTGAAAATAATTTATTGTACCCTGAAGGTTGTGCAATAAAATATATTGTTCGTCATCGCGACAAAGGAAAGAAACAAGATTTGTTAAAAGCAATACATTTTATTGAAATGATTATTGAAAGGGATTACAATGATATTACCTGAAACTGAGTGGTTACCACCTACAGAATTTCCAGACCTTAGTAAATACGATGAGATAGCAATTGACTTAGAAACTAGAGATACTGATTTAAAAATTAAAGGATCTGGTTCAATTATAGGTAATGGTGAAGTAGTTGGTATTGCTGTTGCAGTAAAAGACTGGAAAGGTTATTACCCAATAGCACACGAAACTGGTCCTAATATGAATCGCAAACAAGTATTAACTTGGTTTGAAGGTGTTTTAAAAACTCCAGCTACAAAAATATTTCATAACGCAATGTATGATATATGTTGGATAGTTAGTGATTTAAAATTAAAAATTTTTGGTAGAGTTGTTGACACGATGATAGCGTGTTCACTAATAGATGAAAACAGATACTCGTATACATTAAATACTTTAGCTTGGGTATATTTAAACAAAGGTAAGAATGAATCAAAACTTTTAGCAGCTGCTAAAGAACGAGGTTTAGACGCAAAGAAAGATATGTGGAGATTACCAGCTATGGAAGTTGGTTCATATGCAGAACAAGATGCACAATTAACTTATGAGTTATGGCAAAAGGTAAAAAAAATAATTGTAGAAGAAGACTTACAATCTATTTTTGATCTGGAAACTGATCTTCAACCTTGTCTGATAAAGATGAGGATGTTAGGCGTTCGTGTAAACGCTCAAAGAGCTCATACACTAAAGCAACAGTTAGCATTCCAAGAAAAAACAATCCTGCACAAAATAAAAAAAGAAAGTAACCTAGACATTCAAATAATGGCTGCCCGGTCGATCGCCAAACTTTTCGATAAACTGAAGCTTCCTTATGATCGTACTCTGAAATCAAACGAGCCTTCATTTACTAAAAATTTCCTTACTACACATAAACATCCTTTAGTTAAATTAATAGCAGAAGCTAGAAAGATAAACAAGGTAAGAACAACTTTTATAGATTCTATACTAAACTTTGAACATAAAGGCAGAATACATTCTGAAATAAATCAAATTAGATCTGATGATGGAGGAACAGTAACAGGAAGATTTTCTTATACAAATCCAAATCTACAACAAATTCCAGCGCGTGATCCAGAAACAGGACCTTTAATAAGAAGTTTATTCATACCAGAAAAAGGTTGTACCTGGGGTTGCTTTGACTACTCACAACAAGAACCAAGACTAGTTGCTCACTATGCTTTAAAAATGGATTTACCTTCAGTTAATCCTATTGCAGATGCATACGACACAGATAAAAGTACAGACTTCCATCAGATAGTTGCTGATATGGCTGACATACCTAGAACTCAAGCTAAAACAATTAACCTTGGATTATTTTATGGAATGGGTAAAGCAAAACTACAGGCAGAACTAGGTGTTAGTAAAGAAAAAGCAGAAGAATTATTTAATCAATACCATTCTAAAGTTCCATTTGTAAAACAATTAACAAATAAAGTTATGAACGTTGCACAGGATAGAGGTAATATAAAAACTTTATTAGGACGTAGATGTAGATTTCCTAAGTATGAACCTGTACTACGTGGCAGTGACTGGGGAACATTTGTTCCCGCAGAGGATCACGAGAGAATGTTGGAACTGCAGGAAATGGGCGAATTTTTAAAAGACGAAGAGGGAAAAATTTTAAAAACGTCTGAAGGAAAACCCCAAAAAAATTATTGGCATAAAAATACTTTCCGAAGAGCTTTTACATATAAAGCTCTAAATAGATTAATACAGGGATCAGCTGCAGATATGACTAAGAAAGCTATGTTAGAATTATATAAAGAAGATATTATTCCACATATACAAATACACGATGAGCTAGACATATCTATTCCTATTCACGGTACAGCTAAAAAAGTTATGCGTATAATGCGAGAGTGTGTAGACCTAGCAGTGCCAAATCAAGTGGACTATGAACGTGGTTCTAATTGGGGTGATTTAGAGAAACTAAAATGATGTACCAGGCATCAGGCGACCGGGTTTATGTATTTGAAAATTTTTTATCTAGCTCTGAATGTGACAGATATTATAAGATGCTACCAGACCTGGGCCATCACGATGAACCAAAGTCTTGGGAAGAAAGAACTAAAGAAATATCTGACGATCCAATTGTAAAAAAAACACAAGCATTTATTAAAAAAAAATTAAAATTAGATTTAGAATTATCTAGTGCGCAGTTGCAGAACTGGCATATAAATTCATACTCACATCCTCACATACATACAGACCTTGGTAGGAATGCAACCAAACATAATAGTTTAATTTATTTAAATAATAATTTTTTAGGTGGTGAATTTGTGACAAAAAGTGGTATATTAATACGCCCTAAAAAAGGTATGTTGACATTATTTGACGGTCAAAAAGTATACCACGGGGTCAAACGTGTAAAACAAAATGATAGAAAAACAATTATCTTTTGGTGGAGAAATTAGTTATGGCTTATTTAAATGCAAACATACCGCCTATATATTGCAAGATACGAAAGGAGTATCTTTATGACCTTAAAAAACATCACGGAGAAACTCAAGAGTGTGTGGTCTTCGGCCTTACAAGTATATCAGGACGTGCTCTCTTATTTAACATTATGCTACCCAATGGTGCGTGCTTTTGGAGATTGCCTATCTCAGCGTTTTTCCAAAAACGTTATGATAGATCCGAAGTGCCAGATATGCCGCTCGACTCGTTACAATTGTGGAACTGTTTTAGTTACTGGCCTAGTGTTCATTGCTTTGATTTTCTTGCTGGTGTAGACGGAAAATATCTAAATAAAGACAAAAAATTTTTACACGGACAATATTTATTTACTATTGACTGGGCTCACCCAGAGACTAATATACTAAATACGGAACATTCTGAGATTCCACAAGAGCACAAGTGTGCACACATACTTGCTTTAGATAATGGCAACTATGCAGCTCAGCCTAACAATAGAATTATTTGGCACGTTAATAATTATACAACTGATAAAGAAACGTGGCCAGATTACAAAGTACAAACAACGTACTGGGATGTGGAAGGTAAAGATTGGATAACGGAGGACACTGATAATATGTTTTATGGATTGGAAAAAAAATGATTAAAAAAATAATTGAAAAATTTTATGGTAAATTTTGTCAATGTAATGACGAAATAACAAGGGAGGAACCTATGATAAAAAAAGCGTGGAAAAAAGTTAAAGACGCAGTTCTAAGAATAAAAGATTATATCTGGACTAAATTCTAATGAACTTAGCAGACTTATTAAAAAAAAATATAGTAATGGTTCCGGTTGTGGCATCGGTCCTAGTCGGAACTTTTACTGGTGTTAGGTATATTGTAAATCTTACAGATACTATCAACACTAACCAACAACAAATTGTAGATCTTAAACGAGATTTAAAAGTTGCTGAAGATAAAATTGTAGATCAAAACACAAGACTAACTTCTGCAGAATCTACTTGGCAGATGGCAGAAAATTTATACAGACAATTAGCAGATCAAGTCAGAGAACACGACTATGATATTAAGGATTTAAATAGGTAGTTATGTATGGAGGTGGCCAGGATGAATTATTATTTTACAGGTGGTTTAATTATAGCAATGCTTTGGTTAGCTTTATGTGCAGGTCCAGCACACTCTCGTAATGAATATCTTAATGAGTATGGTGTAAGGTGTGGTGAAATGGAATTTAGAGTTGAAGATAGAAATAACACACAAGATTATCATACATATAACTCAAGTGATTACGATAATGATTCACAAAATTTTAGTATAACTTACAGAAAATATTTAGGTACAGACTGTAAAACTTCAAAAGAAAACGTAGCAATCAAACAACAATTAGAACTAATGAAAATGTGTGGTAGAGTTAATGCTAATCCAAGTCTAGCATTAAATGAAAATTTTTCTTTACTTGTATCTAAATGTAGAGGTGTAACTCCTGCAAGAGATAACACTAGACCAGCTGACTCACAAAGTCTTTGGGATGATATGAAAGATGAGTACAAAAAAGAGAATCCAGACGTACAATTAATGGGAGATAAGTTCATAAAATCTAGTAAAAAGAAGCTGGTAATACCAAAATACTTGACAGACGAAAATATAATATTACCCTTACCAAAACCTACAAATGAAGAGGAAGCTTGGAATGAAATTGAGTAGATTAATAAACATAATTAAAGGTTGGTTTACTCCTAGAGAGGAAATGGATCCGCACGAAGAATTATATACTGTAGTACCGGAACCAGAAACACCAATCTATCAAACAGAACACTGCGCAACTCACTCAAGATACAAGAAAAGTTGCCCATCTTGTCAAGAGGTACACAATGTCTAAACCTTTAAAAATTTCTGAAGAAGCAGCAGTACAAATGCCGATGAAAACGGTAGCCTCGTTGATCTGTATGGTCGCGATTGGAACCTGGGCATACTTTGGCATCAATGAGAAGCTTAACCAGCATAGCACGACATTAGAGTTAATGGAAAAAGATTTAGAAGCTAACTCAGAATTTAGAGTCAAATACCCTCGGGGAGAACTTGGTCAGTCTTCCGGGGAGGCAGAATTATTTATGCTCGTAGAGCATATTTCGGGCATTTTAGAGGACCTTGAAAAGGAAATTAAGGGTATGAGACATAATGCAGTTAATATTGATTTTTTAAAAGAACAAGTTAAAAAGTTAAATGAAGACGTAGAAAAATTAATTAGAAACGGAAATGGGAAAGGAGCACACTAATGGCTAAACCAGGACTATACGCAAACATACACGCTAAGCGTAAAAGAATAAAAGCAGGCTCGGGTGAGAAGATGAGAAAACCGGGAGCTAAAGGCGCGCCTACAGCGAAGCAGTTTAAAAGAGCTGCTAAAACGGCAAAGAAAAAATAATGCCCGGAGCTGCTTTAAGAGGATATGGGAGAGCTTTTTATAAAAGCGGAAGCTCTCCTGCGTGGACTAGAAAAGAAGGCAAGTCACCTTCTGGCGGATTAAACGCCAAAGGTAGAGCTAGCTATAAAGGTGGTAAATTAAAAGCACCTACAAAATCTAAAACAAGTAGTCGTAGAAAATCATTCTGCGCTAGAATGGGTGGTATGAAAAAGAAACTAACATCTAAAAAAACTGCAAGAGATCCTAACAGTAGAATTAATAAAGCATTGAGAAAATGGGATTGCTAAAATGGTTGAAGTTGTTTTTGCATTGTTACTCATTGTTGACAATAAAATTGTCGAGCATCGTATACAAGACTCAATCTCAGAATGTTTGAAGTCCAAGCGTTACGCTATGAAGGACAAGTCATCTAAAGATAGAGTTGTCTATCAGTGTATAAAATCTAAAGCTAATATAGAAATCTATATGGGCGAAAAGAAAATTACATCACTAATACTTGATTAAAAAATCTAATAAAATGGCTAAATTATTAAGAGATAGACGATATAAAATGCGTGTAATAAAAAGTAAAAAGAAGTATAATAGGAAGAGGTATAAAAATGCAACTGAGTAAACATTTTAAACTTGAAGAAATGACTAAGTCTATGACGGCGACTCGAAAGGGAATCGACAATTCCCCAGGAGCTGGAGATATTAAAAACTTGGAGAATGTATGCTATGAAATTTTGGAACCGGT
>CEUI01039025.1_pt1 | contig 14657 bp, 29 predicted proteins | sample 531411 | NCBI WGS metagenome assembly CEUI01 (sample SAMEA2622841, study PRJEB7988) | marine metagenome | isolation source: saline water (ENVO:00002010), including
TATGACGTAAGACCACGTAAAAGACTCCCATAATTGGGTTGTGGTATTCACAGGGGTAGGCTAATATAGCTTACCCCTATTTTTGTTGTCCATAAACATAACACGGAGGTCAAATGTTAGATCTATTATTAGTAACTATGTCTTTAATATCAGTAATATGTATCTTTTTCTTATGTTATGTCGGCTATACGCTAAGCGAAGAGCTAAAACATAACGATAGTGTCATAAATGAACTACAGGATAAAATAGATAAACTAGAAAGTGAGTTATTCATAGTTAAAGAAGAAAGAAATGAATATTTAATGAAAATTGAAGATTTGTTTACATATGGAGGCTGGAGTCATATAAACGATGCTATTAAACACTATAAGAAGTATGTAGTAAAGAAAAAATCATCTAATTATCGTAAATAATCATAAGGGTAGGCATTAGCTTACCCTTTTTTATCATTCTTTAACAAACAAAAGGAGGACATATGCATAAATGTCTTAATTGTGGAACACTAAGTGATACAAATCTCAGAGGTTGTTGCTCTGTAGATTGTGTCAAATTCTTAAACAATGAAGTGTTCGCTAACGATGCTCACGTGACTATAAAGAATATTATGCAGTATAATGAGGATGAAGTACCTGAGATGGATACGATGGATAAGTGTAGAGACTATGCTGAGTATAAAGCACAATTTAATTAGTTGTGGGCACGCAGAGGGATTAGAGAAATCTAGTCCCTCTTTTTTAGCTTTAGGCTTATTTCAAAAAAGGTGCTCGCTTTGCTCGCCCGTTACTTGCCAAAGGCACTTTCTTAAAAAACATCGTGCCCCATCCTTACATCTAGTACCCTTTTTTTTCATTTCATAACTAATAAACAAAGGAGTAACTATGTTACATATAAGTGAAGTTCTAGGTAAGTTCTTTTCAACCATATCTTATCAGAAATCCGAGCAGGATGGAGATGAGTGGGTTAATACACCTATTGAGATGAAAGATGTGAAAGCATCTGTATTACCTGAAAGTGAAGATGATAACACACCACCTGTTTTCTATAATATGTGGGTTAACGCTAGTGCAAGTGCTAGTGATGTAGAGAAAGCTCACGAATCTCTAACGAGTAAGGGCTTGACTATATCATCTGGTAGTAAATCTATCTATGAGAAGAAAGATAGAGATGGTAATACTACAGGTTATCGATTCTTAATTGTATCTAACAGTTAAGTGATATTGGGAGAGGGCTCGCACCCTCTCCCTTTTTTTTAGCTTTCTAATTTATCAAGGAGTACAAAATGAAGAAAATAAGAGCAATATCGTTTGATAACGCACAAGAAATAAATACACTTGTACATGTATTAAGTCAATACACAGAAAACAATAAACTATATAACGATCATGTCAAAAAACTTCTTTCAGTAGCAAGAGAAGTACAAAATATGTTTATAAACCCTACAAAAGAGGAAAATAAATGAAAACACTAAGTGAAATGGAACCATATGAATTTCAACCAGTCATTGAACATTATAATGGAAATATAGAACACGCTGCTAGAGTGTGCTCTGTATGCAACGCTGGAATGTTAAGTGGTTATGTATTATGGGATGGAGAAGAATATGCTTGTAATGATAAATGTCTATATAAACTAAAAGATCACAAAGGTAATCTATGGACCTTGGAATCATTTAGTGATTACTTTGAAAATTACGAAGGTCACGATGATTGCTCTACAAGTGATTGTTATTGGACTGATTGGTATGAATGTGATGAATACGAATGTCATATATGTGAATCAATAATAGGAGAACGAGATAATGAGTAAAATATATTATTGTGAACTATGTGAACAGAAATACATAGAAAATCAAGAAAAAAACACTAGAATAACCTACACAGAAAGAGTACCTGATTTAAATAAAACAAAACCAATAAATAAAAATTGCAGAGTATGTTCTAAATTGTTTGGTGTTAAATATGGTACAATAACATGGAGAATATAAATGGCTGATCAAATGAGTTGGAATGATTTGTTGCAAGATATGTCAAAAGAGTTGAATATTGCATATAACAAAATCGAGGAATTACAAATGCAAAAAGAAAGAATAAAAATCAAAAAACGTAAATATAGAAAAAGGCGTAAAACCTTTATGCAACAAGTAGAGAAAGGGTTTTATAACTTTTTAAAATCACCGTTTAAATCTTAGTCAAAAATGAAAGGTAATCCACATGCCAAAAGACGTATTAAAAAAGTATCCGAGCGGTATAACTATACAGGATGCTATTATACTATATAAGAAGATGCTAGACGATCCAAAGTATAAAAATGTAACAATTCATTCTGCTGCTTACAAAAGAATGAAGGAATTACAAGTATTATACAACGCAGGACTAAGAAACTTTCCGAGAAAGAAAAAAGGAATATAACATACCCTTTTTTTCCTATTTATTTAGGGTAGTTACGGCTAAAACCACCGTTCGTAATCAGCGTGGTCTACCCTATTATCTTACTCTGCGAGAGATTTCTGAAAGAGCAAGAGTAATAATAACCTATCATATCTCCTGCGACTAATCGTGTCAGAGTTTTAACTCGGAGGAACTATTAGCGTATACAGTTAAGATTAAATGATAGGCTATATAAGTGCAGATGTTTAGAACCACAAGTGTCACGTAAAAGCTGTTACAATGGAAAGCGTGGGGCAACAGCACATCTGCACAAAATTTAAGGAGGAATTATGTTTAATGCAGAAATATGTAATAAATGTAATACAGAACTTGTTTGGGCAGAAAGTGCTAGACAAGTATACGATCACAATATAGGCGATTATTATGAAATATATGAAGATGTACAATATTGTGAAAAATGTGATTATGGTCAATTCGAGGAGGAATAATGAGTAAAAGTAAAACCATAGCCTACGTAACGTGGGCAGTAAGTAATGCACTACGCATTGCTAAAGACTATACAAATAAAGGTATAGACTACATAGCCAGTAGAAAAAGATTCGATGTAGAAATAACGCTGCAAGGTGTTGTTATGGAATCTAGAACTGGCTTAACAGCAACAGAAATAATTGCATTACTAGATACAATGAGTCATTTCGGTAATGTACAGATACACGTAACTAACTCAGGAGGACAAGATGACAACATCAATACCAAACAACAGTCAGGAGTTCATTCAGAATCTGAAAATAGCTCTGATGACACACATGCCGAAGAAAGCGGCAAAGAAACCATACATACCTACTAAATATTCTAGGTTCGACCACATAAGGAATATGGAAGAGGTAGAACTGTCAGAGTGGTATGCAAAACACAAACATTTTTATGACAAAATTGCTAAAGGCAATAAGAAACTATTTGTGTTGAGAATGGTGTCAAAACTAATGTACGCTAACCTGCTAAGAAAAAAGATTATAAATCTAGCATAGCGTACTCTGGATAATAGTGGGTGTTTTTGAATGGATGTATTAGTGAGTGCTCAGCATCCCAAAAGTAAAAGACACCCACTTATAACTTTAAGGAGATAAAATGGGATATAGAAGTGAAGTAGTAATAGTAGTACCAAGAAAAAATAAAAAAGCTATTTTAAATATAATACCAGAAGAAGATTGGGATAGAGTATACGATAACTCTAAAGATGATTATGGTAATGAAGAAAAAACAACATTATTTTATTTGTCAGCAACAAAATGGTATCCAAGAACAGTTTCATCTGTTAATGGGGAAACAATACTAAATGGATACGATGAAGTAAATAAAGTAATGGATTATCTTACACTACTAGACGAAGTGGAAGGAAGTAGTAAATATGCTTTTGTACGTTCAGGAGAAGATTTCGAAGACGTAGAAGAGCTAGGAGATCCATATAAATATGGAATATACATCAATAAATCAATAGACTTTTAATAAAGGAGAAACCTAATGATAAGTCCAAAAGATAGAATAGAAGTTAGACCAGTATATAAAACAAAAGACTATCAGGCATTTAAATTTATTACTGGAAATAGACCTGTAATAAAAACACACTTAGCCAAACTAATATTATCTATGAAAGAAGAATATATACCCGTTCCGATTATTGTGAATGAGTTTTTAGAAATAATCGATGGACAACATAGATATTTTGCATGTAAAGAACTAAATCTTGATATGCACTACATTCAAATCAAAGGTCTTAGGCTTAAAGATGTTCAAAGATTAAATGAACTAATGAAAGCTTGGACAGCTGATGCCTTTATGAATTGCTATTGCGATCTAGCACTTGAATCAGATTCAGGAGAATATGATGATTATGTAGAATATAGCGAATTCAAAAGAGAATACGGATACGGTCATAACGAGACGCAAACAATGTTAGCAGGTAAAACAATGTTTTCTGGTAAACTATCTGATGATTTCAGAAAAGGCGAGTTTAAGATAGACAACATTAAAAAAGCAAAGCAAATAGCAAATCAAATACGTGAAGTAAGCGAATACTATGCTGGTTATAAACGTAGGGGATTTGTTATTGCTATTATGAAATGTTTAGCTAACCCTGAATATGACCATAAAAGGTTTATAGCAAAACTAAGCTATCAAACAGATAAACTAACCGACTTCAGACATTGGCAGCAATATTTAACTGTAATACAGGATATATATAACTATTATGCCAAAGAAGAAGATAAAGTAATGTTAATGTCACTATAAGGAGAAAACATGACTGAAACAGATAAAAGATATTTTATAAAAAGAATCAAAGATATTCAAAAAGAACTAGTTGAAAATATACCCAATACTCCCAAGATATCATTTGATGAATACAAATCTAGACTAATTGAAGAAATTAGAAAAGTTGAAGATAATATAAACAGAGCTAAATCAGACCAAATAGTTAGAAACGTATTTAGTAGAGTTTCAAGTAAAATAATGGACAGTACTTATTATGGAGAACATTGTTATCACTTTAATCATACAAGCATAGGGATTACAAAGCTAATTCCAGAAATTAACACAATTCAAAAGAAATTGAATAAGTTAGTTGAAGACAGAAAGAAAGAAGAAGATGCTATAGCTAAAGACTTACGCAGTATGGGAAATGAAATATGTGATCATATACGCTTTGATGATATAGAAGAACATTACGGAAAAAGCATCAAGGAAGTAATGAATGATTTTCGTAATTTCTACACTAACAAGAAAGCAGCATAAGGAGGATAAATGGCACATCAATTACTAGATGATACTATGTTTTATGTCGGGGAAACACCTTGGCATAAACTAGGTATCAAACTAGAGAAACCACCAACTATAGAAGACGCATTAGTTCAGGGCAATCTTGACTGGAGCGTAATAAAAGTACCTACTGTTTATCAGCTATTTAATGAAAATATAACTGGAGAATATAAGTTATATGAAACTGGTCATTATGTAACTGTTAAGAAAGATACCAACACACCATTAGGTAATGTATCTGATAAATATGAGGTACTACAGAATACTAATGCATTTGAACCTTTTGAGGTTTTACTCGATAAAGGTTATACGTTAGAAACTGCTGGTGCTGTAGACGAAGGCAAAAAAGTATGGATACTTGCCAAAAAACCATCTTCTGTCAAAATAGGAGATGATGACTTGCTGCAATATGCATTACTGATGAATTCGCATGACGGCAGCACTCCTGTATTTCTACAACCTACAGATATAAGAGTTGTCTGTGCTAATACTCTAAACTGGGCATTAGATAAGAAATCAGATATGAGATTCTCTATCAGGCATACAACTGGTGTTAATGACCGATTGAAACAAGTTACAGGTATCTTAAAAGATGCTGATAGTAACTGGTCCAAGGCACATGAGATAATGAATAGAATGTATGAGCATAAACTTGATGAGAAACAAGCTGAAACATACTTTGAAGTTGTTATCCCTTATCTAAGGAATCGTGGATTAAGTGGTAAGAACGAATTAGGACAGCTACATAGAGACTTTGCTACTCCAGTATTTAACCAGCTAAAGGATAACTTTAAGCATGGTCTTGGAAACAAAGGAGAGACTCTATGGGATGCTTATAATGCAGTAACTGAGTACTTTGATCATCAGAAAAATCATAAAGATTGGGTCAAAGGTACACAGTTTGGAGCACCATCAAGATACAAACGTGATGCGTTCTTATATGCAAAACGAATCGTAAGCGAAAAGGTTTCAGAAGGAATCACAGTAGCTTAAATAATCAATGGAATTGGGGGTTAGTATATATGTGACAATTAACATAGTCCTCCTTCTTGGCTAATCCCTAATTCCTGATATTATTCAACTTCCAAGGTTGAGTAATTCTAGTAAAATTCGTAAATTAATCGGTTAAAAAAAGAGGAAATAAATGAAAACATTAGTAGAAAAACTAAATCATATCCAGACCAATCTAAAGGTCAAGAAAGAAAAAGTAAACAGCTTTGGTGGATATAAATATAGAAATCTAGATGATATTTTTGAGGCACTTAAACCATTGCTTAAAGAAACTGGTTGCGTAGTGACTGTTTCTGATGAAATTAATGAAGTAAATGGTTTTAATTATATAGAAGCAACTGTAAAACTGTCTGATGGAACAGACTCAATTGCAGTTACAGGCTGGGCTAGAGAAGCCATAAGTAAGAAAGGTATGGATGATAGCCAGATAACTGGTGCAACATCATCATATGCTCGTAAATACGCAGCTAACGGCTTGTTTGCTATCGATGATACAGCAGACGCTGACAGCATGGATAACAGACCAGAAACGCTAATAAATGGTAAACTTCCAAAAGCTGGGCATATTACTGTAAGTCAAAACGTAAAACTTGAAAGATTATCTCGTGATCCTAAGTTTAAAGGAGCAGATATGCAAAAACAAGTAAGAGAATTCATTGATTCAAATCCTACAAAAGAGGAAGCAGATGAAAAGATTCTCAAACTAAACACAATGATAAAAGAGGGCAAGTAATGACCGAACAAAATAGTAAAGGTATATTCACTAAAAACGTCAAGATAGTTGACGCTAGTGTACAATACACACCCCCAAAAGAAAGTTGGCAAAAAAGACAAGATGATATAGTCCTTACTCTAACGCTAGATGTTGGAGCAGACTTTCAACCAGAACTAATACTTCGTGGATTTTTCAATAAAAACGAAGATGGTTCTTGGAAGAATAATGGTACTGCTACAAAGATCAAAATATTATTTGATAGCGTAGGAGTAAACTGGGACAATTCTTTTGTTAAAGAAAACTTTGAACTTACCGATTCTTGTTTAGAAGAATTGGCAGGTAAAGAGTTCTGTAAACTTTCCTATGTTTGGGGAGTCAAAGACGATGGCAAATCAAGATGGAATGATTGGACAGAAGTTGCCAAAGTTGGTGAAGACCAAAAACTAAAAGATAAGTTTCTTGAGGCAGTTAAGAACAACTGGGTTAGAGATTATAGACCTCAAGAGCAAAGCACTTCATCTGAAGAATCGCAAGCTGGTAGCAATTTCCAGCTTTAGCACGCTCTGACCCGAAAGGGAGCTAGTTAATTCTGGCTCCCTTTTCTCACTAATCATTAAAGTACGGAGTCATAATGAATTATGAAGACTACTATGTCGAAGTAGCAATAGGAGATGTATCATCTAGGAATCAAATAATACCATATAATCAAGTACCTAAGATAATTGATGCTAATATCGGTAAAGAATTTTATCGAAGTATGTTCCTTTATAAGAAAGATGTAAAAGATCATATTGAAAAAACAGGAAGTATCAAAGAATATAAAGGCGTACAAGCAATCGATAGAATCGTATTTGATGTAGATAAAAGCACAGACGATAATGTCGATATAAAACGTCAAACAAGTCTATTAATAAAGAAACTTGTAGACCTTGGATGCAACAGAGATTATATAAGCATATGGTTTAGCGGTAGAGGATTTCATTTAACAATACCCGACTTATATGGATTTAAACCATCTGCTAATATTGCCAGAGAAGTAAAGGCTACTATTGCAAGAGACTTTGGTAAAATGGCAGATTTAATCTATGATTCTAAGAGATTGATTCGCTTACCTTACTCACTAAATAAGAAAACTAATCTATATAAATCGTATTTAACACATACGCAATTCATAGCAATGTCTTATGAAAATATTCAAGACTATTGTAATGAAGTTAGATTAGATAGCCCTCCCATAGTAAGCGGAGTGGAACCTATCTGGGAACCAATGGAATACACTAGAAAGAAAGTAAGTGAGGAACGAACGGTCCTTGAAAACGGCAATTATCAAACCAATTCAGATGTAACCTGCGGTCAGCATATCTTTAATAGAGGTGCTGCAGTTGAAAATAGACACATTACATTATTAAGATTAGTATCAATATGGCGTAGAAAAGGATTCACTCAAGATCAATGTATGATACTTGGAAAACAATGGATTGACACATATCCTGATAACTTTGATGAATCAGAAATAAAACGTATTGTAGTAGACACATTTAGTAGACCCTACGAATTTAACTGTCAAGACGAAGTTCTTGAGGCTCATTGTGACCCGAAATGTAAATACTTTAAATCTAAAGATTATGGGTCCAGTATTAAGTTAAAGAACGTAGACGAAATTATTGAGACTTACAAACAATACATAGAAGACGCAAAGTATAACAATACATTCAACTTTAAAGATTTAATTGAAATAGATGAAGATTATATCTTTAATGCTGGTGACCTTGTTATTCTAGGTGGAAACACTAAAATTGGTAAAACAGCATTTGTTCAATGGATTGTATCTCAAGTTCCAGATGTAAAGACAGCGTTTATGTCTTTAGAGGTTGGAGAAAACCTAATAAACAGAAGATTCTTTCAATGTATTATTGGATTAAACAAAGACAACTTTAAAGAATGGAACGAGGAATATGATCAATACTTAAAAACAGGAATGAATCATATAAGTGTAACAGATGATTCTCCCGACATAAGAGATTATCATAAGATAATAGAAACATATAATCCTAAAATGCTGGTAATAGATACAATAGATACTATTCCAGCTAAATACTACCAAGAAGAATATGAAAGACAGAACTTTATCATTAAAGAGCTAAAGTCTTTAGCAAACAAATATAAGATTATCATCTTTGGTATATCGCATATTTCAAAGTTTGCTGCACAACAGCTTGAAAATGGTGAAAGACTTGGTATTCATAGCTTTAAAGGCAATTCTGTTATTGAACAGAAAGCTGATAAAGTAATCGGCTTTGAGCAACAAAGCGATAATGAAAAGATAAGGATTATCTCTACTCTTGGAACTAGGGATGAAAGCCCTTTTGAAGTAAGAATGAGTTTCAACTACGAAACATTTTCGTTTGAACAAATATAAACTAAGGGGTGTCACTATCAGTATATTAATTGGACTCCGTACCCAAATGATTACAATTGTGATACCCCTTATTTCCCTAATAATTATGGAGGAAACATGGGAGCATGGGATAAATTATACATAGAAGTAGGTAGATATAAAGATGCATCAGAAGCATATGATCAACTTGTTAAAGAAGAAATATACGAACATGGACATGATGGTTATAATGGTACAATATCTACATCAGCAGGATTCTTTATGAGAAAAGACCATCCAAGATATGGAACAAAGAAATGGGATGATTTCTACGAAAAAACATTAGATGGAACAAAGTTCTCCAATTGGAACTGCATAGAAATAAAAGGTTCGCTTTTAAAGCAATTTAAAGAACATTGGGGATACAAAGGCAAAAGAAATATCAAAGCATTTGTATTTTGGGGATTGGCAGCAACTTAATGAACATAACATTATTCGGAATCCCCATATTTAGATATGCAATTATAAAAACAAAGGATTACAGAGGTATCAAGACAGTATTCTTTGGTATATTACTACTTACATTTGGTATAGGATATCAAGAAGGATATCACCACCACATGTCATTTGGTATACTAAATACTGAAGTATTCTTTGGTTTTACACTAAAAGATAGGATGTTACCATGAGTGAAAAACAAATATATGCAAAATTAGAATCTGAAAGAATGCAAAAGTTAATTAAAAGCCTAGCAAACTTAGAAGCAGTAGATAGACAGCGTATGTCATCAGACGGCAAACATTATTTAGATGAAGTCTGGAAAACTTTAGGTATGCCAACATATGATGAGGCTATCAGAATGAAAGAAGAAGAAGAATGAAGTGGGACCTAGAGTTTAGAAAAAATGGATGTGAAATATATGTATCTAGTGCAACAGATTCTATTTATATAGGAGATATGTATATGAATACTCCAAAGCATATTAAAGATAGAAATATAACACATGCTAAAATAATATTAGATGCTTTAAATAAACATTACAGCGAGGAAGAAGAATGAGCGGCAAAGCACCTAAACAAAAAGGTAACAGAATAGAACGTGAGTGTGTGAACTTAGCTAAAGGATTTGGCTTTGAATCTAAACGAGCGTGGGGTTCTGATGGTAGATCACTTGGTTGGCATGAAGAAGTAGATATGACAATCACTATAGGAGATAGTCTAAAACACGACTTATTCAAGTTTCAAGTAAAAGGTCGTAAAAAAATTGGAGACTTGTACAAACCTTGTGATGATGTATACGGACAGATATTAAAAGAAGATCGTAAAGAGCCACTTGTTACGATACGATACAAAGACTTGCTAATGCTCTTTAAGAGAATAGCAGGGTAAACTTTAACAAATTAAACTCATAGAAAGGCTTTTTAGTATGTGGTTTAATTGAATGTTAAAGGTTGACAAATGATAAGGGTGTTTGGTTGGCGTTAAGCACCCTTATATTTAAGAATATAAGGAGGAAAAAATGAGTAGAACTATCGTTCATTGGACAATTAAAATAACTTGGGAAGATGACACAGTAGAATATTTAGATGATATACCCAATTGGCTTGCAAACGAAGTAGAGCCATATTTAGATGAATTGGAAAATCAACATGAATAAATACACTATAAGTAAACCCATCTGGGATGGAGGATTTAATGAAAGATGCATCGGTATAGCAGAATTTAGGCTGCCGTGCATTGTAAATATCTCCTATAAAGACAAATTTGGAAACCTTGTTTACCCAGATAAATATATAATTAAACAATCTGAGGCAAAGAAGTATCCAATCAAAACTATAGGAAGTGTGTCTTTACGCATCATTCCTATCAGTAAGCTAACCAGACATAGCAATATAGAAGATCCCTTGATTAAGAGCATTGTAGACACCTTAAAAGGGATGATAGAATATCAGTACAACAACCAAGATACAGATAAAGTAGTATTTCACGATGGTGCTTGGCATGGATACGTAACAGGATTGGAAGACGCTCTAGAAAAAGTAGAGAAGATCTATGAAACAAGATAAGTACATAAAAGAACTTGAAGATATGCTGAATACAGCCATAGATTGCCTAGATAACATTATTACTACTCAAGCAAATAGTGCTAAGTACAGAAAGATGGCTCAAGAGTCATTAACTAAAATACTGGAGAATCCACATGCTAAAACCAGAAGCGGTAAATAATATAGAAATAGTATTAGCAAGGTACGGTAATAGTATAGACCTTGGTAAAGCGTTAGAACGTGAAAAACTAGCTACAGAAATATGGGCTAGTGTCATTAAGGTAATAAATAGAGAGAATAACTATAATTATCAGGGATTAATAAATGAAGGAGACGATATAGAATATAAATTTATATCTCCTCACGATCCCGGTGACGAACATCACGCAAGAGACGAAGAAGAATAAGAATTAAGCTCCTTTAACAGGGAGCTTTTTCTTTTTTTTCCACTCTTGACGTTTATACTTTAAAAATTCTGCTCCCTCATACGGATTAAATATTGTAGTAATAAGCCTATTATCATCATCTTCATAATACGGGTCTATTATAGTGACGGGAGCATTAAATATATTTTTGTCATCCAAACCTAACTTATCAGCATAGCTGTCCATAATCTTAAAAGATGCTACCTGTATAGCGTGACTGATTAATCCACTAGCAGCGTCTTTTAAAACCTGATAACCTGATACGTGAGTGTGACCACAGGTTAGTATATGGTCCTTCCAGCCCATTTGTGCTGCCTTAGCAACACCGTGAGCAGTATTCCACATTGAATTGCCTTTAAACATATGCCTAGCATTTACTCTAACTTCTTTCCCATTTGGGAATACAAGGTTTAATCTCGCTCCCCATTGTTCATACACGCCGCTATGTTCTCTCATAATAAATTCTAACGGGTCACCGTCACCACTCCATACATCGTGATTACCAGCAACTAAGTATAACCATTCAACACTATTAATAAAATGTTCTGTGAGTCTCCAAGATTCCTTGGCTGAAGTAGACTGCTGCCCGTATAAAGCTTGTAATCTACCTATCCAATTATTTTGAACATCACCAAGATTACCACCAAATAAACCTTCTGTTTTATTAACTAAATTACACAAAGAATATATCTCCCCAAGATCAGTACCATCATCGTCTACATGAGGGTCACCAAAATGAAGAATTCCTATGGGTCCCATAAGATTGATTTTTACATTAATAAGTTTACGAGATTGCTTTGCTTTTCTCTTTTGTACAAATTGCTTTTTCCTATGCTCTATTATCTCCTCAATAGGAATATGGTCAACTTCTTCTACTTCTTCTATTTTAAAAGGAGAATCTTCTACAACCTTGGGGTTTAATGTCTTTTTTGAACAAGCATTACACATCCAGCGTTGTCTTTTTTTGGTTTTCCAATAAGACCAGCCGTCTTTACGGAGGCTTCTTGAACCACACTTAGGACAGCCAATGATAGCACCGCTGTCATCTGTTCTAAAACTCATATGGTATGTGGCGAGTTAGATTAGTATTTCTTCTTGGGTTTACTTGAAGTCTTTTTCTTCTTAGTAGTCTTATATTGTTTTCTACGACCTTTAATTAAATCGCTCATATTTTTACGTGTAGCCATTCCTCTTAATTCTCCTTACTTTTTTTATATTGTCCTTGGGATTTTAAATACTTGTACATTATATATGGTGCAGCAAGAGCCAATGCATATGTTGGCAATCCTTTAAAGGGACCCAATGACCTAATAAAGCCTAATTTATTACCAGATTTTTTAGCTGCATCCAATAGTACTTTTCTTCCTTTAATCGATGCATCCATCTCATGTACAAAATTTGGAGCAGCCATGTAAGTTCCAGTTGCTGCTAAAAATTTAGCCGCATCTTCATCTTCTGTTAAAACTAAAGGCAAGGTTGTTAATCCTGTCATATTTAAAAACCTACTAGTACTAGCTGTTTTACTTAAAAATGAATTAGGATTTTGTTTTGCATGACCTAATTCATGTGCTAAAGTTCCCGGATTTATATTTTTTCCCCTTTGAGCCATTTGAATATGTTTATTTCTGGGATCATAATAAGAGCCCTTCATTGGATCAATTAAACTTTGAAATGGATTTTTAGTTGTATCTAAAGAACTTATACTAACTCCCATATTACTAGCTGTTCTTTCTAATTCCTTTACAATATATGAATATTCAGGTCTTCTTGCATCTGCAAAAAATGGATAACCTAACGCAATAGAACCAGCACTAATACCTAACTGAGCCGCAAGAGCATGTAAGTTTCTACTAAGGAAAGTAGGGTCATTATTTTCTTGTTCAATATTAAATCCAAATTGATCTTTAGCCACTTAATTTTCCTTATTATCCCACTCTTCACCTTCTTGGTCAAGGTCACTAAGTGTATTTGCTATATAATCTTTACGCATATCTTCTATTTGTTTTTTCTCATACCTTCGTACAAACTTGTCAGTAGGTAGTCGAAAAAATTGCTGCATGCCTCTGCCAACCGTAGTACCATAAGGCTCGTTGAATGTTTTATCAACGGACCTAGCAAACCTACCAAACGGGAACAAAGTCCACGCTTGGTAATCGGCAAATCTTTCCCAATCCCCATTCAGTAACATTACTAAACTTTGAGGTACTCTTGCAATAGGCGGGGTAATGATTTGTAACGGTGCTATAGCCCTAGGATATGTACCAAAGAAAGCTCTCTCCCGCTCTCTCTTATCGCCCCAAAGCAATTCTGATGTTTCTACCATCCAATCAAACGGTGGAGGAGTAGCTACATCAAATAAGCTGTAAGCATAAGCAGAGCCTAAAGCCATTAGCATTGCATTGATCATAAATAATCGTTGAAAATCATCGTGAGCTTTTGTACCGGGTTTAAATCCGTACATCTTAGCTTGTTTATAAACTTCTCTTTGGAAACCTATCTGATTTTGAACGTAATTTTTAAATCTTGTAAGTACTTTACCAGTAGCTGTACGCATAAAAGCACTTCTACCGACACTATGATAGACAAATTGAGTAGCTTCAACGCCCTTTAAAGCGTGTCTAACGATAGCTTCGCTATTCATATCGACCTGACCTGCCATTCCATGAAAACTATCACGCATTTGCAGCATATGAGACAAAAATGAATTAATTCTTAACCATCTTTCTGATGCTTGCATAGGAAATGAACCGCCAAAAAGGATAGCTTCATCTATTCCGTGCCTTCTGGCAAGCTCCATAATCGTCTCTTTATTAGGGTCAGGGTTCCTTAATAAAAGATTCTGAAAATCTTTAAAGAATTCTTGTACTGATTTTTTGTTTTTTAT
>CEUI01035143.1_pt1 | contig 14647 bp, 7 predicted proteins | sample 531411 | NCBI WGS metagenome assembly CEUI01 (sample SAMEA2622841, study PRJEB7988) | marine metagenome | isolation source: saline water (ENVO:00002010), including
TCATCAGATATTTCTGCAGGAACTATACCAGGTACAGCTACTCATTCATTGATAATGTATACTTCTCAAGAAAAAGATATACCATTAAAATATGATGTTTATGCATATCCAATATCTGAGAGTTGGGAAATGGGAACAGGAAAAACAACAGATAGTCCAATTGTTCAAGATGGAGCTAGTTGGAAATATAAAGATGGTTATTTGAAAGGAAGTGGTAGTCAATGGCGTTCATCATCATTTGCATCAGATACAGATTATGTATCTACTGGTTCATCAAATCTTGGTGGTTCTTATTATAAAGGAAAGGGCGGAGCTGCATCTTTTTATACTTCTAAACAAAGTTTTGAATATGAGACTGGAGATTTAAATATAGATGTATCACCATCTGTAGCGGCTATGCACGCTAATTCATTTGAAAATCAAGGATTTATAATTAAAAGAAGTGACGAAGATGAATCAAATTCAAAACCACTTGGTAATTTACAATTCTTTTCTCGTGATACTCATACAATGTATTTACCACGACTGGAAACTAAATGGGATGATTCTTCTTGGTCTACTGGTAGTTTGACTGCATTAGATGTTGATGATGATATAGTTCTTTATATGAAAGGATTAAAACCTGAATATAGAAATAAAGCTGTTGAAAAGTTTAGAGTTACTGGTAGAAAAAGAATAGTAGCTAAAACTTACTCAACATCATCAGATTATTTATCAGTTAAGTACTTACCACAAACAACTTACTATTCTGTAATAGATGCTCAAACAGATGAGACCTTAATTGACTTTGATGATTATACAAAAGTTAGTTGTGATATTAAGGGTAACTTTTTTAATTTTAGACTTAGTACATTGCAACCAGAGAGATTTTATAAATTTGCATTTAAAGTTGTTAATGGTACTAATGTAGAATTTTTTGACGATGGTAATTTTCAATTTAAAGTAGTGAGATAATAAATGGCACAAGAAGTAAAAATAGTTCCGAATCTCTATACCGCAGGTAATGAGTTTATTCTTGATGGAGAAGACTATAGAGGAGCATATCATTATCTAATTTCAGATGATTCTTATTGGACATATGCTACTCCAGAAACAGGATTAGAACAATCTCGTAAGTTAGAGATGAAAGACCCACAGCGTCGAGATGATGATGGTTATCAAGTAACACCATATAATGTACATCACGATTATTTAGTTGAGTTATCAAGAAAAAAATATGAAGATGTTTCTGAGGTAATTGATACTGAAATAAAAGAATTTCTTCCACCACCAGATTCACCTGCAGATTTAACTCTTGAAGAGAGAATATTTAATATGTTACAAGAGTTTCAAGATTTAAAAGATGATATGACAGACCAAGATTTAAGAAACTTAATAAGAGATGCCATAGCAGAAACAACTCTAACAGAAACAGGATTTACAGACCCATTGAGATTAGATTATTTTAATGTAGCACATATTGGATTTTTATTAAAGGGTTCTCTTCATAATAATAAAGGCCCACACATAAAAATAGTTATAAATGGTACTCAGATATATGAAGACGATATAAACCATACTGATTTCAGATGGTATAATTTTGAAATACCAATTAGAGCGGAATTAGATAAACAGCTCATAGAGATACGATTTGATGATGATGCATCAGGAAATGGTTTGGGTGATAGAAATTTACAAATTGCTAAAATTAAAAATAAACAAATTGCATCACACTTGGTTTTACCTGATGATGCTCAAGCTATTGTACCAAACAATACTGATAATCCAATACTTGATTCTGAAAATGAACATCTATTTAATACAATGCATCCCGATGCTGTACCACAGATAAAAGATAATTGGAACGCATATGTTCCCGATACAACACTTTATATTTATGATGTACAAGGTATAAATAAATTAAATTTCTATTCTGATAATCCTGCTAGTTATCCTGGAATGTTCATTGGTCATCAAAACTGGGATAGTACGGTTAAAATAGAATTACCTAATGATTGGTTTTTAAGTGAATTACCACCTACTCCTGTAGAATTTACTGAAGAAGATTTTATGATAGAGAATGTACGAAATACTAAAATTGATTTGGTAGAATGTGAAATGATGGCAGACATACAAGACACACAGACTCAAGCTTTAGCAGATAAGTTGACAAAAGAGCGTGATGATATGGAAGTGGACAAAATAGCGGCAGAATCTGTGAGAGATTCTCTCGAAGGAAAACTTGAAGGTCTTACTGCATCATTGAGGAAAATGTCAGATGAATTTGTAAAAGAAACTTCATTTAAAAATCTTAGAGCATATTATTACACAGACCCAACAGAAGATGATGGTTCAGCTAATGATAATATCTGGAGAAGGTGGGATGGTTACACTAATGTTTTTGATAGTAGTACAAAAAGACCATTCCACTGGAATAAAGGAAGTTGGCAATTAAAAGAAAGAATGACTGCATATCTTATAGAAGACCCACCACCATCTTCATTAGTTGGTCTGAGTAATAGACTGCATTCAATACGATTGGTTTATAATTTACAACAACCTGCTGCAGATGGGGAGGGTTGGTATCAAGCTCCACAAACAATTGGATTTCTTATAAGAGGAACTCCTGATGCAAGTGGAGTACAGCCACATTATAGAATTAAATATACAAGTAATCCATCACATCAAGTTAAAGATATGGATGTTATTGAAGAGGGAGATATTACTTGGCCATCGAATGAATATCAATGGGTATATTGTATTATAAATAATGGTCGTATGGGCGAGAATACAGGTAAGTCAAAGATAGGAATAGAATTTACTACAAATGCATATGGTGGAGGAGCTGATAGAGATATGTGGGTAAAGGCTATGAAAGACGATAATGGTAATGTCTATTATATAGATGGAACAGACACGGCTATGAATGCAGAAGAAACAGATGGAATCCAAACAAATAATCCTAATGTTATTGGTATTGATGGTAGTACTTTGCAATTATATAATAAGAACTCAAATACAAAATCTGATGACTATAGATATGGAAGTACATATAATGCATCATCTTATTCAACAAGTGCATATAGTTTTGGTAGTGCATATCTTGGTAAGTTTGCAGGTAAGATGGATGTCGCGGCTATGGCAGTTATAGAAGTACCAAATAATAATGCAGACTTTTGGTCTACTGAAGTTTCTCATAATCCTTGGGCAGGTATTACTCACGGTGAGAAAGATGATAATATTTGGCCAAAATTATATTTATATCCACATCAAAGATATAGATTAAGTTTCTGTTCACGAACACCACTCAATCCTGAACAGGCCCCATCTTTTAATGGTGGTAATTTCAAGTGTAGAATTTTTGTAGGTGATACAAGAAATGGGTGGGTTGGTCATCCATCACCTTGGCCAGGCTCAAAAGGTTATGAGTGGTCTGTATCAAAACAATTTGAGAACCCAACTGATGGCAGTTGGGCTAAACACGAGTTGGAATTTATACCAATACCTGGGCCACAAGATGGTTCTACAAGAGCTAATATTTATATTTATGGCCATCAAGGTATAGTTAATGAACAGCATGTTACTGATTATGCAGAATTTCAAATAGAAGCTATAGATGATACTTACATTTAGAGGAATAGAATATGGCAATTAAAAAATATACAAATTATGAAAATTTAGTCGAAAGTAGATTTCAGAATAAAGCTGAATATTTAGATAAAGATACTAAAGCTCTTATAGAGGTTGGTAGTGAATTTCCATTTACTAATTTTGATACACAAAAAGATGATAATATTGAATTTCATGCATATTCTACCGATGACAGATATTTAGCTAGTACATATGAAGCTCAATATTCATTTGGAAGTTCCAGTAATGGTAGTGTTATATTAAATTTAAATCCTGCAGAAGAATTAAGAAATTTAGATTTATCTCTTGGTAAATATAAATACATTTATAATGTATATCAGAAATTAACAAATCAAAACTTATACATACACGCTATATCACCATCAAGAACAGAAATAGTTTTAAAACCAGTTAAAACAAGAAATTGGGCAAAGGATTTTCAGACAAATGTAGAATTTATTCATTTTGCTAATAAAGTTAATGTTGGGGCCGAAGTTGGTTATGAGATATTTGATGTAAATCAAGATGGTACAGTTAATATTATGGATATTGTTGGTGGATTAAATCCTGACCAAACTGGTATACATTATGAAGATGAAGCATTACAAGCACCTATGTTGAGAGACGCTGGAGGTAATCCAAGACCATTGACTTATGGTGAAGCTATGATAATTATGAATTATATAATTGGAATAGGGCCTGGTGAAATGGCCAATTTCTCAGTAGAACAATTACAATCATTAGATGGATTAGAACTCAACACTATGGGTCTCGTAGATGAGAATGAAAACCAATTTATATCTTTTGAAGATGGACAAACACCAGAAGATGCGTGGTTAAATTTAGCTAATAGAATATTTGAAAATTATAGTACATTTGATAATTTAGACCCAGAAAAATTAAACATACATCTTAATTTTGGAGATAATAATTTTGCATTAGTAACTAATTGGATACAAGATAAAAAGCGTCATCCAGAACTTCCACATGCAGTTGTAGTAAAATTATACAAAGCTTTACCAGAACAATATCAAGAACATCAACAAGTATCTATTTGTAAATTTTATAGTCCACCAGTATTTGATAAGATTGCTTTAATTGGAAAAGCTCCTGTTGAGTATAATATAAATCAATTAGCTCCACATACAAAAGAGGGTATTGATGTTACATATAAAACTAAACAGATGGAACAATTTGAAACTTGGGATGAAATACTTGGATATAGACCAGTAACTTCTCAAAATTTAATTGATTTCTATTTATCAGGAAGTGAAATACAACAAAAGTTAAATATAGATTATACTAATTATAATAATTTCGTAAGGTTTGGTTCTGCGGCTGAAAGATTAGCCAATTTTAAATATAAACTTCAATTAGTAGAAGACTATGATACAAAATCTGATTCATATAAAAATGTATCTGGTTCAGCATCAACACAAACATATTATAAAAAATTACGAGATAATTTAGTTAGGGGTTTTGATGGATATGAAAAATTTATGTACTATGAAAGTGGTTCATATATATCTCAGAGTGGTTTAGGTGCTACAACAACATTAGATTTTCAAGATGCTACAACACCAAAACAAAACGCTGTAAAACCATATGCTATGTATTCGGTAACATCATCTCAATTTACTACTTGGTATGATAATCAACGAGCTAATGCATTAAATCACGATAATGAAAATAAAGATTCTTTAGCTAATCAATTACCGACACATTTAAGAATGACAGGTGATAATGTTGAATTTTTACTTTTTATGGATATGGTAGGTCAACATTTTGATACTATATGGACATATGCTAGACATTTAAAAAATGTATCTAATAGAACACATAATATAGATACTAATTTTATATTTGACCCAACATTATTTGGCTCCACAAATTCGGAGGGTATGCATAAAGACCTTACTTATTTTATAGCTCAATCTATGGGATTACAATTAAGAGATGGACAAGATTTAGTTAAATTATGGAAATATGCTCTTGGGGAAAATCAATTTAGAGAAGGAATTGTAACAGTCTCTGCTAGTAATATTTCAATTGAAGGAGGAGCTTTTGATAATCAATTAGAGGATGGAACTTTGTATGTACCAGCTACTGCAACTGGAACATCAAATGAATTTGAATCAATTATTACTTCTGTATATCATAATTCTGCTTCATTATCAACTGCTTGGACAGACACTCCATTTTCATCTTCTAACTATTCTATAACATATGATGTAGCAGATAGTCAGAATACTAATTTAGCTGCTAATGATTATACTAAAGAGATATGGAGAAGACTTTTAAATAATTTACCATATTTAGCAAAAACAAAAGGAACTTCTCGTTCAATAAGAGCTTTAATATCTTGTTATGGAATACCAGCTACAATTTTACAAATAATGGAATATGGAGGCCCTACACCAAAAGGAAAATCATTTTATACTAATGAAAGATTTACTTATGCATTATATCATACAGCTAGTGAACAATATTTTCCTATTGATTGGAAAAATACATCTAAAAGTAGAAGACCAGATACAATACAATTTAGGTTTGCGTTTGCAGAAGATTTGAATACTGGAGCTTCAATAGAGAATAGAAATTCTGTTAGATTAGCTACATTGGGTGGAGGAACTACTTCAAGTGCTAATTGGGATATAAGAGCGTTCCCACTTTCAGGTAGTACTGCTCATTCTATTAAATCATATGAGTATGGTCACAATTTCACTGGTTCATATAACTCATTATCAGCTTCTATTGAAAAATGGGGATATTTGCAATTTAATTTATCGGGTTCTGATGGATATAAGTCAATAACTTCATCTGTATTTCCAATATTTGATGGTGATATGTGGAATGTTGGATTGATAAGAGAAAGTGGTTCAGATGCTACAGATATAGAACAAGATTATATATTATATTTAAAGAAAGCTCTTGGAGAAAGTATACCTTATAGTTCTGTTAGTAAATTATCATTTACATCAGCTACAAGTGCTTCATATAAAACAGCATTTACATCATCTGATACATTATATATTCCTGATTCTGGTTCTAATGTTTCTGGTGGATGGTTTAGTGGAAGTATTCAAGAATTTAGATTATGGAACATACCTATAGCAGAAAATATATTTAATATACATACTCGTGCTCCATTAGCTTTTGCAGGTGGAACAACAAGTTCTTTTTATGATAACTTAGAAATGAGATTACCATTTACTGAAATATATGAGCATGAAACTGTGGGAGTATCCACACCTTCAGTTCATTCCAGTTCTACCGTAAGCTATTTAAAAACATATCAACCAACAGCGTCTTTGATAAATTATGATAATACTTCTACATCATATAGAGTATTTGAGATAGAAAATAATTTTGAATTGCCTAATATAGGAGCTAATAGAAGAACATCAAATAAAATAAGAATAGAAAGTTCATCTCTTGATGGTCAATTACAAACATATATAAGAAGTGAAAAAAGAGCTAATGATTATGCTCCAATAGATTCTCCAAAACTTGATATTAATTTCAATCCACAACAACCAATTAATGAGGATATAATTTCAGATTTTGCAGGATTAGAATTTGATGATATGATTGGAAACCCTGCAGATTTATACAGGCGTGAATATGTAGATTTAAAAGCCGTAAAAGACCAGTATTTTCAAAGATTTGATAAAAGAAATAACTTTTTTGATTATATAAGATTGATTCAATATTATGATTCAACTCTTTTTGACCAACTTAAAAATTTAGTTCCATATAGAGCACACGAAAGTGTAGGTTTGATTATTGAACCACATATATTGGAAAGACCAAAATATGAGAGATGGAAACATCCTGACATAGAAGAAAATCATTTTAGTAATGACCAAAATTATTATGATAAAGGAGTACAAACATTTACATCGGCTCAATTCACTGGGTCAATGTTGGATATGAGTGGTTCTACGGGTAAAAATGTTCGTATTAATTCTTTTGCATCTTTTGATTCTAATGTTTGGTCAACTTCAAGTATACATAATAAAATTGGTCATTATGTTGAATCAAGTATAAAACCTACTGCAAAATTTACTCAAGAAGATGTTGATGATATTATGACTGCTAAGTTTGATTTTAAATGGACAAAAGAAGGTACACTACAAGATTATATTACAGGTTCAGTAGGATTTAAAGTAAAGGGTAAAGGTTCAGTAGAAGATGGTTTACAAAAAGGAAGTTCTACGGATTATTTAGGAAGAGTACAGACTAAGGATTATCACATATCAACATCTTATTATGTTGGTTATGGTGGAGGAACACCTGCATCACACTCTGAGTTATGGTATGGTAATCCAGAAAAAGAAGCCTATCATCCATTTGTACATAAACAAGTTTTAAATTATACTGCGTTAATACATAGTGGTTCTCAATACGAGTGCGTTCTTTCAGATGGAACATTAGGAGCTAAAAATATGGTTGGTTATGGATATTGGGATAATGATAGAACAATAACTGGTTCAGTAGAAATGGACTCTGCAATGGCTTCTAAAGGTTTCTTACCATCAGAATATACACCAAGATATGATTCGGTAGCATTTAATCAAAAATATGCTGGTGTTAAAAATACAAAAGCTACATCATATGATGGAAAAGACCCTGTAGAACAATTTGAAACAGCTCCAACACAATTGGTAGTGTCAACAACATCACCAAATGTATTGTCTGTACAATAATTGAAGAAAATAATAGGAATAAAATTAACATTCTCTATATTTATATATGAATAAGTAAAAACTTTTTATAATTCTATGATAGTTATATATGTATATATAGAGAGACAAATTCGATAAGGATAATAATTTAGGAGACAAATAATGGCATATCTTGACAATTCAACAATTACAGTTGATGCAATTTTGACAAAGAAAGGTCGTGAAAGATTGGCATCAGGCGGTAAAAGTGTTAATGGGTTTCATATAACTCAATTTGCATTAGCGGATGATGAAATAGATTACTCACTCTGGGACCCGACACATCCAGATGGTTCAGCGTATTATGGTTCAGTTATTGAAAATACACCATTAATAGAAGCGGTATCAGATGAGACTCAAATAATGAGGTCTAAACTTTTAACACTTCCAAAGGGAACACCAAAAGTTCCTCAATTAGATGTTGGTGGATTCACTGCTATAACATTAGAAGTTACGAATAATACTGAAGTAACTCTAACACCAGTAACTACAAATATTGCTGGAGCCGATAGTACTCTTGGATATACATTCATAATTCATAATGGACAATGGGTTAGTGCTAATGTTACTTCTGCAGTTGATGCAAACTTAGTTGGAACAGTTCCAGCTTTCTTAGGTGATATTACACAACAATATACAATTAGTGAGGTAGCTCACGAAGTGAAATTAACACCAAAAAATATAATTGGAACTACAAACAAACAAACAAAAGTTACAATTATTGGTAATGAGACCGGTGCTCAGAAAACACTTGATATTACAGTTGTTCCATTAGCTGAAAATCAATCATCATCAAATTAATAGGAGATAAGGGATGGCACTAAGTATAGACCAAATTATAGATTCAATAGGAACTTCCATAGTCGAGGATATGCAGGGTAATAATTCATTGGGAATAACTGCTATGGGTGATACCGCTAACTTCTTAGCACAGATAGTTAGACCAAGACTTGAGACTTTAATGGCAACTCAAGCTACAATAGATGCAACAGTTTCGAAAGCTTTTTCAAAGTTCGCAATGGCAGATGATGTAGTAGAAAATGTTGTACAAAAGGTAACAACACCATTGTGGTCAGCAGGAACAACTTCCTCATTAGCTGCATTTTTTACATCATCTACTCAGACTGGTTCAACAGCTGGTAAATATTATTATGATGTTTACAATTTAGCTCCAGGAACTGAAAATTCTGCAGTTCAGTTTTCTATTGCATATGGTCACCAAGCTGGTAGTGGTTCCGGTGGAATAACAGATAATAGACCTTATAAAGCTATCTATTCTCAGCATGTACAAACGGTGTTAAATCCAGGTGATACTACATTTACTTTTTCCGCTAAAGATTCTACATCTACTTATTCAACTGATTTCTATGCTATTAATGTCTCAAGAGCTCTATATAAAGAAAGACTTGACCCAGGTAACTGGGAATTAACACTTAGTGGTTCGGGTGCTAACACAATGACATTCATTGATGATAGTGGTCAATCAACTGCTGCAGGAACCGGTTCAGGTGCTAGAGTATTTAATATTGTTAGTGGAACTATAGATGGTGGAACTCATGCAAGTCAAGGGTATGGGTTTGTTTATCCAGAAGTAGGTCTTATAGTATTTAGTGGTGAGATAACTTCATCTATTGGATGGGATACCGATACGGCAACAAGTCAATGTGTGAATCAAGAATTATTTTTTGATTCTATTGTAGGTGGAGCTCATTTCAAAGCTCGTTCAGAAGAAGATGTTACATCAACACATTATTTCTGTAGAGTACGCAGTAGTGAGTATAATTATTCAAATAATCCAACTTGGGCAAGTTCAACTACTGGTGTACCTGTTAATGATGAATTTAAAACAGACCCTAAAGCATATATAACAACAGTTGGTCTCTATAATGATGCTAAAGAACTTTTAGCTGTAGCTAAATTATCTAAACCATTATTAAAATCTTATAGTAGAGAAGCTGTAATAAAAGTTAAACTTGATTTCTAATTTGGAAGAACTTAAATGGGAATATATAAATGTCAGCAGTATTTAAGCGATTACAGCCAGGTACAATCACAATTACTCCGTTCAAAGCCTATAAAAGATGGAATAAAACGGTAGATAATCAGGATAGTTCTAGCGGTTATAGAGCAGTAGAAGGGATAAATTATACTGGACATTTTTATACTACTGAAGAGAGAGATTCAAGTGGTATTTATAAAAGAAATATTTTTAACTTAGTTCATAAATTATACTACCAATTTGAACACGACCCCGCGTTAACCTTTACTAATAATCAAAGAGAAGCTATTGAGAAAAATGATTTCAATACTGCAACTACAGTACCATTTCCAACTTGGGAAAGTGCATCTATATCACATATAATTATGCCTACATTAGGAGTTGGTGAGAGGGTTAAACCTGGTACTTTTTCTATTAAATCTAAAAGTGGTTCTCTTGATGGTCAATATTTTGATGATGATGGTATTGGTCATCTTTATAGTAGAACAATTTCATCTTCTTGGGATACTACTAATTCATCCTCGTACTGGCCATCAGAAACAAATCTTAAAGGTTATTGGAAATTTGATAAGTTAAGTGACCCTTTATTAAATTATGCAGATACTACAGAGCAATTGTATAGACAAGCTGAATTTTTTACTTTACCTGCAGATAATCAAAATGGTAATCTTAATGCAGTAATTGGTACAAATTATGAAGAAATGAATAAAGTAGGTTCTTTAAAAATTTATAGAGATTCTGATACTACACTTGAGGGTATGTCTCTTCAAAAATATCCAGAAAAAAGAAAAACGGGAGTTAGATTAGTTAAACACGAAGCTCTTACAGGTCAAAATAAACAGACTTGGACTTTGTGGTTTAAACCAACTGGTCATCAAAATGCAGGAACTACTTACGGAGCTCGAATTATAACAAGAGATGTTAGTGAGTATTGGGGATTAATAGAAAAACCAAGTGACAACTATGATACTGATGGTCAATGTGGTGCTAGATTTTTCTTTGGTAATGGTGTAAGTCAAACTATTAATAACGGATTAATTTCAGGAAGTTGGCATTTTGCAGCAATTTCAATTGATTATACTGTTGGAAGTGCAAGTGCATATTTATGGAATGAGACTAATGGTTGGAATAAAATATCAAAACATACTGGGGGTATACGAAGTTGGGATGGTTCACATACTGGTAGTCAAGCTAATAGTAATAAGAAATCTGTAGTTCTTGGATGTAATTCTGAACACCAAGATAAACCGCATGTAAGATATGATAATTTTTCTGGTAGTTATGATGAAGTCAGATACTATGATACTAATTTATCAGAAGAACAAATACATTGTTTAAAAGATTTTCCAAGAGGAGCTCAACAATCTTTTGTTGGTGATATATGGTACAATCAAGGTTCTGCGGTTGTAAAGACACAAGGACAATATAAAAATTTAGCGTTAGGTGTTGGTACTGATGGTTATGAGGTGACTTATGATTCTACAGTAACAATTTATGAGCATGAATATAGATGTAGAAGCAATGAGGATGACCATAACTATACTATTAATGGTAGTTTGATGGACTCGACTACATTAGATTCAAGTAAAATGATTGGTGTATCAACACATTCTTTATTTGCTCCATATGTTACAACAATTGGTTTATATAATGATAATTATGAATTATTAGCTATTGGTAAGTTGGGAAGAGCAATAAAAACTTCAGTAGAGACACCAATTACTTATGTAGTACGAATAGATTTATAAAGGAAATAATATGGTTATATTAGGATTAGATGTATCAACATCTTGCGTAGGTTACGCTTTCACAGAAGATAAGAAGATTCTCGATATGGGATTCATCGACATAAAAAAAGAAAAAACTCCAAGAGATAAAGTGCAAAAAGTTCTTGACTTTTTAAATAAAAGCTCGTATATTGATGAGGTAGAAAATATCAATGTTGAGGATAATTTGTCTGGATTCGCAGGTGGTTTTACTTCTCAGCAAGTTATCATTAAGTTAGCTAAATTTAACGCTGTTCTATGTTTTATGTTAGAAAATTTTGATTTTAAAGTTCATAACATAAATCCAAATACTGCTAGAAAACAAGTATTTGGTAAAGCTAGAGTTAAAGGAATAAAGGCTAAAGATTATGTCAAGATGAAAATAGAAGAGATGTATGATACTAAAAAATGGTGTAAAACAACTACACGAGGAAATTGGGATAAAAGGAATATTGATGCATATGACGGCTTGGTTATGGCATTATTTGAAAAAAGCTCTTGACTTTTATAGTAATTGCTTCGTAAATTTATATTGTGACAAAACAGCATAATCAAATAGTTAGACTTGTAGAAAGATTACTGAACAGAAGTACTCAGCTCAGAAATAATGAGCATGCATATCATTGTCCTTTCTGTAATCATCATAAAAAGAAACTACAAATAAACTTCAATACCTTTAGATGGCATTGTTGGATATGTAATACTGGTGGTCATAATTTAAAACAATTATTTAAGAAATTAAAAGCTACACGAGAACAATTTCAAGAATTATTTGAATTGTTAGGTGATATGATTTCAGTAAGACACGATTATTCTACTGATAAAGTTCAAGAAAAAATATCACTTCCAAAGGAATATATTCCATTATATCAGATACAGAAGACGCCTGATTATAAGAGGTCTATAATGTATTTAAAACAACGAGGCATAACCAAAGAGGACATCTTAAAGTACGGGATAGGTTATTGTGAGGAAGGTGCATATAGTAGTAGAATTATTATACCATCTTATGATTGTGTTGGTAATTTAAATTATTTTGTGGGTAGAGACATATATGATTCTAAACTAAAATATAAAAATCCTCCAGTTAGTAAGGATGTTATTGGGTTTGAATTATTTGTGAATTGGGATGAACCAATTATATTGGTTGAGGGTGTATTTGATGCCATAACTATAAGAAGAAATGCTATCCCGTTATTTGGAAAGACAATACCAAAATCACTTGAGAGGAGAATAATAGAAAATAATGTTAAAGATATTTATATATCGTTGGACAATGATGCACTACAAGACGCTTTGAAGATATGTGAGCGTTTTATGAAACAAGGAAGAAATGTTTATATGATAGATATACCAGATGGTAAAGACCCATCATCAATTGGATTTGAAAATTTTCATAATAAATTAATAAAAACAGATGAATTAGACTTCAGTACTATGATGAAGTACAGATTGTTTAGTATTTAAGGAGACCTATGATAGAAGTAAAAGTACCATTTAAAAAAATAAAAACTATACATCACTTATCTGATATTCATATTCGTAATTTGAAACGACATAAAGAATATAGACAAGTTTTTGAAAAAACTTACGAAAGAATACGACAGAATGCAGAAAATAGTGTTATATATGTCGGTGGTGATATAGCACACGCTAAACTTGATATGTCACCAGAGTTGGTTGATTTAATATCAGAATTTTTACAAAATCTTGCAGACATAGCACCAACAATAGTTATAGCAGGAAACCACGATTGTAATTTAAATAACTTACATAGATTAGATGTGTTACAACCAATTGTAAAAAATTTAAATCATCCTAATGTACACTATTGGAGAGATACTGGTGTGTTTAAAATGGCAGATGTTACATTTACGGTTATGTCTGTATTTGATGAACACGATATTGCAAAGTACCCAAAAGCTCAAGATATTGAGGGAGATACTAAGGTTGCATTATTTCACGGAAGTATAGATAATTGTTCAACAGATTTTGGATTTCACCTTAAAAATCCTGAACACACAACTGCAATGTTTGCTGGTTATGATTTAGCTCTTCTTGGTGATATTCATAAAAGGCAGTTTATGGACAAAGAACATAGGATAGCATATTGTGGTTCTCTGATTCAGCAGAATCACGGAGAGGCATTAGAACACGGATACCTGACTTGGAATATGGAGACAATGGAATCCACATTTGAAAAAATCGAGAATGATTATGGTTACTATACATTAGAGGTTAATGATGGTAAAGTTCCTATGGTTGACGATATGCCTAAGAAAGCACGACTTCGTGTTCGAATATCTAATACAGATTCATCAATGGTTAAAAAGGTTATAGCTAAAATTCATAAGACATATAATGTCAAAGATATAGCAGTAAATAGAACAGATACACTATCTCAATCTAAAACTGGAGATAGACTAAATAAGATAAATGTCGGTGATGTGCGTAATACTGATTACCAATATACTCTTATAGATGATTACTTGAGACGCCAATATGCAATTGATGATAGTGTTCTAGCTAAAATACAAGTTATTAAT
>CEUI01064485.1_pt1 | contig 14642 bp, 21 predicted proteins | sample 531411 | NCBI WGS metagenome assembly CEUI01 (sample SAMEA2622841, study PRJEB7988) | marine metagenome | isolation source: saline water (ENVO:00002010), including
TTATTTGTTTAATTATATCTTCTAACTCTTTTTTATTAATGTTAGATTTACTTACCTTAACTACCGGTGATTTATCTTTACTTTTTTCTTTGTTTTTTTTCTTATCTCTACCATGATCTTGTTTAACCACCATAGTCTTTTCACCGTTTACACCATCGGGATGATGAACATCTTTATCTTTCATATATTCTTCACCGTGTTTTTTTGTAGCTTCCCTATGAGCTCTATTTCTTTCAACTCTATCATCTTGAGTATCCTTTAAGTGTTGACTAACTTTCTCTGGATGCCTTTTATTATATCTTCTCATCCTTTCAGTAGAAGACATAGCTTCATTTAATTGTTCTTTTATTATTTCTTTTATTTCATTAATACTTTCATTTCTGTACATTCTAGGATTTTTTCTAACTGGTCTTCTTCCAGTCATTCTACCTAATTTAGTTAAATTATTGAATAATTCAGATCCAGGTCTTATTGGAGATCTAGTCCAATCTCCATGTCTATTTGCCGCTCTTTGATGTTGATGGGTAAATCCAAGTTTTTTTAATAATTTAGCAGTTTTAGATTTAGATGTCCTTAAATCACCAACACCAGTTAAAGCTTTCTGAAAATTATTTATACCTCTAGTAAATCTTTTACCACCCCAACCAAGTTTCTTATACATATTATTTACAGCTCTAGATGAACGTTTCCCACCTTTAGGTCCAGTTTTAGATCTTTTTGGTTTTATGGGAGGTGCATATAAATTACTATCTCCTGTATTTTTTTTGAGATAATCTCTAATCTTTTGTGCAGTTTTTTCAATCCCACTTGGTAATTCATCTGGTTTGGATGGTTTATCAGTCTTTTCTTTATCTGTATCACCCACTTTCCCTTTAAGTCCTTTATCTTTGACAGCCTGTCCCATATCCTTCGCGCCATATTTATCAAATGTCTTTTTAGTTTTTTCTATACCTTTTTTATCTTTAGCATATTCACCACTACCATACTTTTCTAAATCTTTTCGAATATCAGGTGGAGCTTTTGTAACAACATCATCAAATCCTTCTTCTCCACATACATCTTTACCCTTATGACCTTTATTTGGTTCTGTTTTAGCACATGGTAATTGTCTCCATGGAACTGGAGTTTTTAATTTTAATAAAATATCAGCCATACTTGTTTCGTTTGCTATATTTTGAAAATTAGGAGTATCATGTCCGGGACCTCTTACTCCCCACCATTTAGGTAAATCCTTACCTTTTTTAAGATGAGCATAAACTATAGCAAATATTTTCCATTGAACTTGAGATTTTGCAGGGCCGTCTTCCCCAGAATTTTCATCCCCATCTTCAAAATATAATTCTTCATAATATAAATCTGACATTATAATTTACCTCCAGGATTATTCTTCATCATATTATTATTGTCCATTTGATCATCTTTATCCTGTTTTTGTTGTAATTCCATTTGTCCATAATAAGCCGGTATTTCTTTTACCGGTATTCTAGCAGCTCGAGCTAATATTTTATCAGACAACCCAGTATTACCAAAAAGTTCATCGACATAATATTGAAATGATTTAGGAGTATCCCCAAACCATCTTTTTTGTGATGGTATATATCTAGATCCTATCCACAGATTAAGAGCAGCTACACCTTTTCTATATATATCAACGGAACTGCCAGGAGTTACATCCTGTTGTACAGCCATGGATGGATCGGCTTCATTTAAAAAATTTCTAGCAATTTCTTCTAATATAATTTCTGATAATCTATTTTTTGATATTCTAGCGGAATTTTTAGATTTTAATGACATTAGCTTTCACCTCCTGGAGTTATTCTAGCTCCTTTTTGTCTTTTCTTGGTTTTAAATACAAAAGTGGAAGCTCTTTTACCAGATGCTATTTGATCTTCTTCACCCCTTGAAGCTAATTTTTTCCAAAATGTAGGTAAATCTCGTGCAAAAGGTGGAAATGGAACTGATAATTGATCCTCTCCCGTGTCACCGTAAATATAAGAAGGATCCTTATCTAAATCATCTTCGGGAGATACAGGAACTTCACCTTGATCGTCACCTGACTTATTAAATATTGTTGATCTATCTTCTTCCTCGTCATCAGCAGCTGCTGAAGTTGATGGTGTTGTTTGTTGTCCACCCGGAGGAGTTGGACCTTCATCATCAATTTCCTGTCCTATTTCAAATTCTTCACCATATTTATCAGAAACATATTTCTGTAATTTAGTATCATTTCTTTTTCTGTCCAATAAAGCTTTAGCTTTTTTATAGTCAGGATGTTCTGGATTTTTTAATATACTTCTAATAGTAGCATCTTTACCGAAGCTAGTTTTAAGTGACATATTCATTGGATTATTTGGATCCTTTTCCCATTCATCGGGTATGCCATTATTATTTTTATCCTCAAATTCTTTTAGAAAATTATTAACTGTATTTCTAACAATACTTCTTATAGATTCTTCTTGTTTATAAATTTTCTTTTCTTGAAAATATATTTCTTTTATCATTTGTTTTAAATATGATTTTTTAACTCTCATAACTATCTCCCTCTAACAGTTATTTCAAATATATCATTTTCATTTTCAAAAACTAATCTATACCCACCATTGTTTTCATACATTTTAGATAAAATATAAGGTTTCATAGCACGAACTTGATTTTTAATAACTTCAGCAATATTTACTGGTATTTTTATACCTTTGTTACTTCTATCATACACAATTTTTTCTAACAAAAATTTAGTTGGGATTTCAATTCCACTAACAATTGAATCTACCTTATCAAACCCTATTCTATTGTTTTCGAATATCATAACTTTTCTATTTATGTATTTATCTAATGATTTTTTATCATTAAAATCTAAATTTCTATAAAAAATGCTATTTTTAATAGAACTAGAAACTTCTTTAACGATATTAAATTTAATTTCATTATCTACATTATTATTAGAAACATCAAAATAATTCTCAACCAAATCTTTATATTTCATTACTCATCCCTTAAAATGTCATTTATAATAGATTCTATTTTATATTCCTTATCAGTTTTATTTATCACATTCCTATCTACACCTTCAGTTACCGGTGAAAGAAATGCTCCATGAGTTGATGGATTAGAAACAAAATCAAATGCAATTAATTCGAAGTCAGGTTGAACTTTCATAGTTCCCTTTTCATCTCCTTCAGAAATTTCTTCTACAGAACCCAAACCTCTCGATGAAATACCTAATCGAATATTGTTTTTAAATAATTCTTTTAATATATTTCCTGCAGGTGTAGATAATACTTCAACAGTTCCAACTAAATCATCACCTTTCCAATGCATTTCTTTGATATTATGTGATACATTGTTTAGATTCACAACAGAAGAATCGGGATGATCTAGTTCACCCAAAGCTCGTCTTTCAGCTATTTGAACTTGAGCATATTTATCAGCTTCTCTCATGAGAGTATCTCTTGGATATACTCTACCATTTTGATTTTTAGCATTTGCTCTTTGTAAAACTCCATTTACTATAAGTCTACCGTCATTTTCTCTCATAGATTCGTTAAGCTGTTCTTGAGAAACTTCAAAATTTATATAATCAACCAATAATTTTTTTGACATTTTAGTTTTCTCCCTTATAAATGAATATTACATCACCAGCTGCCGGTGAACCACCTCCAAGTTTCCATGCCACTGGATTGACGTGTAATTCTCCAATACTTGAAGTAGTAGTAAGGTCACCGAAATTTATCCACCCACCTTGAGGACCACCTTCGATACCGGCACCAAAAGCAAATAATACATCTTGTCCTTTATTATCTTTAACATATACAGAATGAGGACGGGCTCCTCTTAAATGGAAACTCGAACTAACTGCCGGTGCCGGAATTTCCACATGTTGAAATGTCTGTTGACTTTTTACAGCCGGTACTAATTTATTTGAACCTGATAGTGGATGTCCAACTATCGTATCTGAACTTACAAATGACATATTCTATCCTCCCCATGCATTACGTTTTACCCACAAATCTTTTAATATCATAGCCACTTCAGATCTTATAATTTTTCTGATTTTATTTAACTCATTTGGTGACATATCTTCTTTAATAGAAGTTTTGTGAACTTTTTTCTTCTTGTTAAGTATATCTTTAAACTTTATCATCAATTTTTTTCCTTTTTTTACCACTCTTTTTAAATGCGAATGGAATATTATATCCACCTACACTGGCAGTGGATGTCATTTCTTCTAATTCTTTGGTAACCTCATAATATATCTCTCGTATCATATCCTTTAATTTAGACAACTCAAGTTCATTCATTACTTTTTCAATTCTTTTACTAATTCATAGTATCTCATCATCTGTACAACAGCTGAATCATTTACATTCTTTAAATTGTCAGATCGTTTACATAAATTTTCAATAGAATTAACTGCCTCATTTAATTTTATTTTGACAACTTCATCTTCAATTGATTTAGAAAATTTACCTATACTTTTTTTAATTACAGGAATTTCTCCATCAATATATTCCATTAAAGAATTTGTATTAGTTATATTATTGATATAACATCTCAATAATTTTTTTTGATTGGCATCTAAAGATTTATATTTTTTGTTAAATTTTTCAAGTAATATTTTATAAGATAATATCCTAACATCAGAATTATCTTTTAATACTTTTTTATAACCACCGGTCAAAGATTTAAGATTAGTATCTACACTAATTTTATTATCACTGGTAACATATTCAAGTATAGTAAAATGAACTTCGGTTTTTTCATCTGGTTTCATATAATATTTATTTTCAAATAATTTATATATAGAAGCATAAACTTTATAATTATCAACTTTAGACGATAGAAACTTAACTAAATCATAACTATTCTTTATTTCTTTAATTAAGTTATATTTTTCTCTTTTTAATTTTTGCGTATTTATTTTTTTATAAGATTTTAAAACTTCAGAAATTAAAAAATCAGCCTTTTTATCGCTCTTAAACTTCTTATTTAATAAAACATTATATAAATCTAATTCTTTACCAAGTTCAGTATTTTCATTAAATCTTCTTTTTATAATATCAATAGATTTAGTACTTTTATTATTATTAAAAATATCAGATGTAAGTTCTCTTACTAGAAATTCAAATAGAAGTCCAGTATTTCTGATTTTCAGATGTTTTGTCTTTCTCACAGTCATACGCCTTTCTCCATTTAAGGATATAATTAATCATATATAAATATATAATTTTTTTTATTTATTATAATTTTATAAAAAATTAATTTTAATGTTCCTCATTTATTATAGAATCTTCGTTTAACAGTCCAGTACCATTAACATTTTTACCATAAGTTTTCTTTAAAGAATCCAATATACTATTATAAGATGAAACTACAGTAGAAGCTTTATTTGTGGCAAGTGGACTTCCGCCCTTAAACTTACCTTTATTTGGATCCTTTTTAGATTTACGTTTGAATACATTTTTAGATTTTTTACCCAATCTATCTCTACCCCAATGTTTTTCATTATTGTAACCTAAATCTTTTTCACTTCCTCCCCAATCTTCATCTCTTCTCATTTTAGTATCATCACCCTCAACTTGATCAGATTTTTCTCCAGATTTAGCCGGATCATTACCTTCCATCTCAATTTGATCCAATCTAAATTTCTGTTTAGTATCTTCAAGTACCTGTGATATTACAGTTTTCATCTCATCTATACTAAAATCAAAAATATGTTCATATATCCACTGATTAGAGAACATTTTAGCATCTTTAGCAGCTGTAGCTAAATCTATTTTTTGAGACATTAATTCTAATTTTTCTTGTTCATGAATAGTAGATGGATTTTGTAATTCTAATTGAAAATTAAGTAATTCAGCATCTTCAAAACCTTGTGTATATAAATGAACAATAGCTATTTTACTTAATTCAGAAACAATAATTTTTTGTATTCTCTGTACAGTTCTTGAGAATCTAACATCTTCTGCTGCTAATGTAGCTTTAGAACCAACGCCTTCTTCATATCCCAAAAATGCCTTTGGAATTCTTAAAGCCGCCATCATTTTGTTTCTTAAATATTCTATATCATCAATGGCATCATATTGTAATCCCTGTAATGGTTCTATAGATGTCCCACTATCACTACCACGAACAGGTAAGAAGAAATCTTCCGTTACTGATTGTATATTATATCTTAAATTATATTCTCCAGTTTGTTGATCTATTACTGGAGTTTTTTTCATCTTATCAATAACTTTATTCATAAAAGATTCAACTTCATTGGGTGGAATATTTCCAATATCTACTTTAAATACTCTTCTTTCTGGAGCTCTCATAATTCTATGAATTAACATAGCATCTTCCATAAGAGTTAACATTTTAAATATTTTTCTAGATCCTTCCAATTGAGATTTACCATAAGGAGCAAAATTAGAATCTGAAAGTAATCTAAAATGTGCTATTTCATAATTTTCTATAGGTTCTTTTAGGGGGGTACTCCCTCCACCAGTATTATTAGTTAATACAAATTGTACTAATGAGGGATGTGATGGATCATGATTTTCCATTCTTATTACATCATATGATGATAAGGGTTGAACATTTACAACTCCATGTTGATCTAATATATCTAATTTTAAAAAGAAATCACCATATTTACATAAATTTCTTATCCAAGACCACAAATTAAATTCTACATTTAATATATCATAAAATAGATTATGTAAAATTTTATATAATTCAACATTTTCAGTCTTTATAGTTAGAATTTCATCTTCTACATTATCTACGGTAGATTCATCAGCATATATATCTAAAGCAGAAGATATTATAGGATCGGTATCCATAAGTTCATAATCTTTAAATAATTCTATTCTCTGCACATCAAATGCCGGATTTTGTGTTCTAGCAAAAGAAGCTCCAAATGAACTTTGCATCAATCTATTATATCTATCTATAAAATTGCTAGTGTATCCCTGTTGATTATAGTCGATATCTTTAACAACTAATCTATCATCTTCAGCCCTTTTTCTTATTATTATAGTACTCTGAAATAGTTGTCTTAATCTCGAAAAAATATTATTATTATCAGCCATTTAAATTATCCTATATTATTTTATTTTATTAACCACGTTAAATCATTATCATCTTCACCAGCCTGATTCCATTTCCATGGATTATGATCATTACCATAATTACTTTTAGAAAATCCTGTAGATTGATATTCTTTACTTCCATTACTATTTAATAAAGAATTCATCATAGATATTTGATGATCATCTTTATCTTTCTTCAATCTCAATGCTGTATCTCTTATCCACAGTCCCAAAGCATAAGACATAACCAAATCGTCGTTATACCCCTCCATAGCTTCGGCTTTAGATTGCATAGATCCAGTTTTATATATAAATACAAACAACTCATCAACTAACCTACTAGATTTCAATTTAACCAACTTTTCTCTGGTATATTCTTCCATTTTGGAAACCACTAATGGACGAGTTTTAATTGTTGTACTAAATCCAGCTACTAATCTCTTATCTTCAGCTCTATATTTATTAGATATCATTTGATGCTCAACATCAACATATTTTAAATCATTGGACTGATAGAATAAATTTTTATATCCCCTATCTATAACTGTTTGAATAGTAGCCCATCCAATATTATTATTTTCAATTACAAGTAAGGCATCATTATATTTTGTCGCCAAATCTATAAGAAAATGTCCATAATCAGTTGTTGACAATTGTCCTTTATACTCCGCCACCTGTTCTAACTCATCTATGTCAAATACCTGTGCAGCTGAATAATCAGCACCATCACCACGAGCCACATCAGCAACTACTATATACTCTTTTGTATAATCTGGTTGTTTCCATATCCATAGATTCCTATCAAACCCTGTCTTTTCTACAGGGTCTATTACCATTGTTTCTTTATACCATTGAAGAATTAACGGATCTACTACAGAATTACCTGAAGTAAGAAAGTCAGCATCACATTCTTGTGCCGCAAGTGTTGGACCTAACTTAATATTTTGTTCATCTCTCCAAGATTTATCTCTATCTGGGTGTACTGTCCAAGGTAATTCTATAAAATTAAATCCATTTTTATTGTTATCCTGAGCATCTACCCACGTCCTGTGAAACCAATTACCAACACCATTTGGAGTAGATAATGTTATACAACTACCACCAGTTGCCAATGTTTGTTGTGCCGCAGCCCATATTGTATCTATATTTTCAATAAAAGCTGCCTCATCAAGAATTAATAGAGATAATGCTTCAGAACGACCAGCTTCAGCAGTAGCAGCTACAGCTTTTATCTGTGAGCCATTTTGGAATCTTAACGAAAGTTTATTATCTTCAGTTACATTTGTTTTTAACCAAGATGGTATATTCTCATACATGACTCTTACTTTTGTAACAAGATTTTTAGCAGTATCTTTATCTTTTGCTATACATAAAATATTTCTATCCTGATTAAATAACATTAACCATAATGAATATCCAGCAGTTAATGTTGACAATCCAAGTTGTCTAGATTTTAGAATAATATTGTAATCTTCCTTAACAAATTCACCTAATGTTTTTTCCTGAAATGGATATAAATTAAACTTAATTTTACCTTTAGTTGGATGCTGTATTAAACAATATTTTTTCATAAAATACGATGGTTCTTTAGCGCAATTTAAATACTCTCTACGTATAGCATCTTTTAATGAAGGTTTTGACATTTTATTTAATTACTCCATATATAGTACCCAATAAAAATCCAGAAACAAAAAATAACGGTTTTTCATACCACTTAGGTTTAATTAAAACATTCAATTCTTTATAATTATTAACTTGATTTTCCAATAACAATATTTCATTATCTTTTAAAACCTTTAGTGAGCTATCTTTTTCTATTCTATATATATACATATCTAGTTGATATTCCAAATTATCAATTATTTTTATATTTATACTATCCTTATCTTCTAATTCTGATATATAATTATCTATAGCTAAAACTTCTTCTTCAGTATAACAGATTTCCTCATTAGCGTATATAACAGATAATCCTAAAAATAAAAAAAATATAAGCGCTACATTATATTTAATATATTTTAACATTTACTTTCTCCTTTTAGCTATATTTCTTAGTCTATTATCAGCCTTTTTTACATCTTTATTATCATGCTTTATATTTTTCTTACTATCTTTCAGTGATTTCAATTCTACTTTTTTATCCTGTATAGATTCATCTATTTTTTCTATTTCCTTTTCTATTTTTTTAGATTGTTTTTTTATTTCTTTCCTACTCTTTTCATTTTTTTTAATTTTATTTTTAACTTCTTTCACCTTTTTGGAGTTTTTAGGAACAAATAAAGCTAATATTCCACTAATAGCAGCTGCTATACCTATCAACCATTTCATCATCTTCATATCTATTTATCTCCCTTTTCATCCCCAACTTCAGTAAAATCCTTTGCAAATGGAAATTCAGCCAATGGAGTCAAATTATCTGTAGTTTTTGTTAATTCTTGTCCTACTTCCCAGTTTCTACCATTATTAGTAGCTACATAAGTTACCTTATCTCCGGATACTTTAGTTACTTCACCCTCAGAATTTCTATGTGGACACTCTGGATTTATATCTTTTACTAACATGCCCACTTTAAATTTAAAATCCTTATCATATTTTCCTTGCCAATCATATATTTCTTCAGATATTAGATCTTTTAACTTAATTTTTTTATTTTCATTGATATTTTCAACCTTTTCTTTGGATGACAACATCTCATATATTATTTCTTTTATCATTTCTCTCAATTCGGATTTATTTATCTTCATAATTATTTCCTTTAATGTTATTAAATTTTAAGGTTTAGGTGCAATAGATTTTCTTAGCCTTTTAGCTAATTTAACTTTTTGATTTTTTTCTATCTCATTTTTTACCACTTCACGTATTATTTCCTTGAGTTCAGATTTACTTATTTTCATTATTTAGCACTCAAAGTTTTAGAAGCATGTTCACCAACATTACCTGCCGCGTAAATACCAAATATCCATTTAGTAAAATCAGCCCAAGCTTGAAACTCGGCTTTTCCTAAAACAACAAAAGCAGTTGCCGCTAAAAAACATACACCCGCACACAATAATTTTTTACTTGCTAAATTCATAATTAATCTCCAATTTATTTTTTATTAGATATAATAGTACTATCTATATTTTCATTAGCCAATGCATTGGCTATTTTTTCATCAAATAATTTTTTAGAATCTCTTTCATCTACGGCATTTTCTAATTCACCCAAAATAGATTCCCATCTTTTTATTTCCTGTTCTTTTACCCAATCATGCCATTTATCTTTAGATTTCAAATCAGCCTCGAAATCAATTTGACAATAAAAACATCTACTCATCCTATTAAAAGTATCCCTATGTCTTTTATCTGTACTACAATTTCTTCCACAATCATTACATTGTTTATCAAAGATACCTACATTCGGTAAATTACCAAGTTTAATTCTATATCCTTGTTTTTGTTCCCACTTCATTCCCTCTGTATCTTCCCACACTTCGCCGACTTTTCTTTTTTTATCATGTAAATCATATCCAACTTGAACTTTATTTTTAAAATTCCCACTCACCATATCTTGGACTTTTTGAAGATTCTTAGAATATTTTTTAGATTTAGCCATATTTACCTCTCAAATTAATATAATATTTCAAATATAAATATAAGTTAAAACACAAAAGCCTTGTAATTTACAAGGCTTTTTATATACATATATAAAATAATTATGAAATAATGAAAATTAATACATCATCAGTCCAGTAATTTGATTTACTGGAGCGAAAGCACCAGTAAATTTATATGTGTTCCCTTTGTACTTGAACACTATTCCCTCCGAAGGAACTATTGAATCCAACCCCCCAATAGCATTCAATCTTTCTAACTGAACCTTCAGTTTATTTAACTTCTTTAAATCACCACCTCTACGAACAAATGATATAGATTCTTTAACTTTATTTTTGATATTTTGTATAGTTTTATTTGGATTGACAGCTAAAAATCCACTTATATTTTTCATTATCTCAGCACCGACTTCGAAAAACAACACTTCAAATGGTTTCATATTTTCTTTTACCATTGACGAATGATCATTTTTATCTATATTTAGTACCCAATTTAAAAATTTTTTATTTTTTATATCTTTTTTTATTTTAGGTATTTTATAAGACTTATCTGAAAATGCCCATCGCCTTGTTAATCCTTCTAATATTTCATTATTAATTTTAAACCTAAATTGACGTGACGAATTATAAATATACTCTTCCCAAAACCTTTGATGATACATTCCCAATGTATCTTTATCAGATAAATTATATTCTTTTTGTAATTTTTTTATTTTATTAAAATATACTCTTCTTTTTTTACTAAAATCTTGCTGTCTGGGTATTTTTAAAAATTGTGGTTTTCCTATTGAATATTTTGATTGAATATTCTCATTAATCTGGTGAATCATACCAGCTAACATTCTAGCACTGTCTTCAACTTCACCGATAACATTTGCGTCGTCATCATATTTTAATGCCCCATGAAATACTACTTGTGCAACATCATAATCAATTACATTAGATGACTGTGGCCACATTATTTCTAAATTCATCCAATTATTGCCACCATCAAAAATTTTATTTTTTTGCTTTTCAGTTAACAATGATATAGCACTCTCCAAATCTTCCATAGCAAAAACAAATGCATCTCTAATATCACCCCTACCATCAAATTTATCTATAATTCCTTGTAAATCTAATGATGTATTACCACTATTTTTCACATGTCCCTTATTACGAGCCGCGACTAACTTATCATTTTTCCATGAAACCATAAGATTTTGGCCATCAAGTTTTTCTGTAACATTATCTTCTCGATTAAGTTGTCCACTCAAACCCAATTCAATCATATTTTTCATGTCACCGAATGTTAAATTTTTATCATCAAACGGATGATTCATATGTCCGTAAGCTGCTCCCATTATAACTCCTTATTGTTTATTGACATTTTTTGATCATATGCTTTAGTTTTAAAATTATTTATCATTTTCATAAAATTAGTTCTTCTTAAAACCTTAAAAGCTAAATTTTCAACTGAATATTCTCCATGACTTTCTAATCCAGATTTTCTCATCCTTTTTAGTTTATCTTTAATTTTGTCAACTAAATTTATAACATTATCATATTTTTTATTATTTATAAGACTTTTTAAATGTGGTATAATATTAATATATCCTTGTGACTTAGATTTAATATCATCATAGTCTATAGTTAATTTTTGTTTTTTTGGTATAACTAACCATTTATCTCTCAATAAAGAATATAATCCAGAACTATGATGAGTTTCATCATCATCTTGGATATATAATTCTACATCAAATCCAAACATTTTAATATCATGATTTTCATTCCATAAATTCTTTTTAGCCATAAAATATCCACTAACAAATTCACTATCAGCATTTACATCATCAAAATCTACTACTATATGAACATCTATATCAGAATATTTAGACCAATTAAAATTTGATATACTGCCAGTCAAAGTTATATCTTTTATACTAACGTTAGTTTCTAAATCATTAAAGAAATTTTTAGCTATTTCTAATAAACCTTTTCTAACACTTTTATTTATTTTACCATTATCCCATATATTAGGTACTAAATTATTCTGTACATTAAAACTTTTTAATATGTCTGAACTGATGTCTATATTGTCCATGGCTTCATTTAAAGTTTCTCCATAAATTCCACCAACCTTTTCTACTACCATTCTAAATAACTTATTATCATAAAATCCCATCATTTCTTCAAACATTTTTCTCTTATGTGATAAATATATTTTATTTGATTGTAAAATTTCACGTATAGCAGTTCCACTTAACTCATACTTATCCACATCTTGAGAAAAGTGAGGTGCTATTAAAACATACCCATTTTCTGATAAAGGTTTTAGTTTACTTTTATTATTTTCAAAATTAAGAAAGTATTTACTACCAAGTCTGTTAGCATCTTTTTCACCGACTATAAAAACTACAGATGTATTATTTTTATCATATCTAGAAGTTAACTCTTCGGATATATATGGACTTTTAACTTGAACTATTTTATTTTTAGGAATTCCATGTTTTCTAATAATAATAGATTTTTCTTTGAAATTAAATGGTGATTTATCCTCTACCACTTTATTAGAAGTAACAATAAATGAATTATCTTTACCAAATTGTTCTTGAATCCATTCAAATGTTTTCTTATGGTGTTTTCCAAAAGGTTGAAATCTTCCGGGATATATAGCAATTATATTGTTTCTCATAGGTATAATTTACTCCAATTAAGTAATACAAGTCAAGAGTTTTTTTAAATCATTTAAATTTATATCATAACTCATACATAAATATAAAAATATTAAGTAGTACGAGTCAAGTTCTTTTTAATTAAATCTTTTAAATTTAATTTTTTATTTTTAGACATAGTTATCCTCATAGGAAAATAAGATGCCACCGTATCTTCATACCCTGATATGAATTTTTCTAATACTTTTGGATCTTTTATAATATCTTTTAATTTAATCATATTACAAATAAATATCAATTAAATAATAATTTTCGCATTTGATCCTACATGTATTGTACCTTTTCCAGCGTGAGTAGTACCAACTCCAACTTTCATTCCATAGTTTATAGTTAATCTTGGATAATAATCTTCACTTGTAGCACCATAAAAATAAGCTCTATGTCCATTATTAGCTGGTTCAGTATCACTATAATCAGTTTCTTGAACAGTTATGAGTTCAGCATTCGTTCCAGTTTTAGAATTTAAATAATCAATACCAGTAGAATTTAATGTAAAATTAGGATTACTACCATCCACAACATCACTATAAGCTGTATTAAAATTAACTTGGTTATAATCTCCAACTGTTATATTATTTTCAGGATCTGATCTAGTACCCGCTATAACTCGTGCTGGTGATGTATATAATAATGTATAAAATTTAAGTGATGCTGATGTTATAATATTATTGGGTGGTATGGACGGTATTTGAAAGGTAAGAAATGTTCTAGCTACAATCCAAGTAGTCGATGCCCATTTAAGTCCTTCAGTATAAAGAAGTCCACCGATAGTTACATCATCGGAGTCCGTGGCATCTCTAACATCATCCCAATCTGGACCATCTACTAATCTATGCATACCATTTTTATATGATGTGAGTGTTTGTGAAGGCATTTAAAAACTCCATTCTACATCAGGCCATGTAGATTTTAACGCAGATTTAATATCACTTTCTGATGTATATTGATCTTCTATCAATTCTACAACTTCATCTACCGATTCCCATCCATATTTATCTAACCATTCTTGTTCTGTCATTTTTATTTATCCTATTGTTACTTTACCACTATTAATTTTTAGTTTACCTGAATTTAATGTTAATTTTACAGAAGTTCCAACAGTATAATCTACAGTCAAATATGGTCTATAATCCTCTCCACTAACATCATCATCATCTAACCCATAAAAAAGGTGTGATTCTATACCCGTTGGTTGAGAACCACCATAGTCAAGTTGATTTCTTAATATAACAGCTGTTTTATTTCCCGCTGTTACTTGTGTTT
>CEUI01020265.1_pt1 | contig 14630 bp, 13 predicted proteins | sample 531411 | NCBI WGS metagenome assembly CEUI01 (sample SAMEA2622841, study PRJEB7988) | marine metagenome | isolation source: saline water (ENVO:00002010), including
ATATGTGGAAAATGTGCGAAAAGAGAAGCAGGCTCTAAAGCCATCGAGCAAATTAAAAAGAAGGAATATATTTAATAAGTTTAAGAAAGCAGCAATGGGCTGTTGGTATTACTTGGAGGCATTTAAGATGTCTTACAGAGAAGACAAAGAGGAAAAATGAACGAAGAGTTTATAAAATATAGGTTATTAGAAATAACAAATTGCAAACTAAAAAAACAGGTTGAGATAGCCTTAGAAGGACTAACAACAATCAAAGATTCTAATGACCCTATGAATATAGCATCTAAAACACTAGAAGCTATGTTAGAATGCGATAAAAAATAAATAAAGGAGAGGGGAGTATCGGTGACGACTCCAGCTGGTTTTTATTTCTTTCCCATCCCTGGGATAGTCCTTTCACCAGTGGTTTGCCTCTCCTTATAAATTGAGGTAAACAAATGAAACAAATAAATTGTTTAGACCTATTTAGTGGGATAGGTGGATTCCCTTTAGGTATGAAACAAGCAAATATATCTGTTGGTTGGCATGGCTATTCAGATATAGATAAATATGCAAATCAAACATATAGGAGAAACTTTAAAAATGCAGAAGAACTCGGACCAGTTGGGGATGTTCTCAGAAAAATCAATGAAATCCCAAGAATCGATATCGTCAATTTTGGATTCCCTTGCCAAGACCTTGCTCAAGGCGGAAAACGAAGGGGATTCGAAGGAAGCAGAAGCAGCTTGTTCTTTGAAGCGATTGAAATCATTAGGATTAAAAGACCCAAATTTTTTATATTTGAAAATGTTAAAGGATTCCTTACATCAAACAGAGGGGAAGATTTTACAATCGCACTTAGAACTATTGCCGACATTGGGTATGATGGTCAATGGCAACTACTTAATACTAGGAAGTTTTTACCACAACATAGAGAACGAGTCTACTTTGTCGGATATCCTAGAGGAGAATGTAGGACAGGAATATTTCCTATCGGAAGATCAGTTAGAAAAAATAAGCAATTGGAAAAGCCAACAAAATCCCTTAAACAATATGCTAGAACCTTAACCGCTAGAGGGGCAGGTGAGTATCATAGTGGTATGCAACTATTAAAAATAGACGGCAGGGTTAGAGTTTTTACAGAAAAAGAATGTGAAAGATTACAAGGGTTTCCAGATAATTGGACAGAAGGAGTTCCTAAAAAACAACGATATAAACAATGTGGAAATGCTGTTTCTGTACCTGTTGTGCAGGCAGTAATGGAGAAAATTAAATGTCACCTATAAAACATAATGTGGTTACTAGGTTTTATTGTGAATGCGGTAAAATTTTAAAAACTACAGAAATAATACACACAAAATGTTATTATAAAAAGCTATATGCTGTAATACCATTTGTAAAATCAAAGAAAGGATAAAATGTCAAACAAACCTATGCAATTACCTTCCTCTCCGAAAGGGGAGCAGGCAATATTAAGTTCAATTATATTAAACAATAGTGTATATAATGAGGTATCTAATTATCTCCTTGATGATGTTTTTTATGACTCTAAAAATAAAGAGTTATTTAAAATAGTAAAAGAGATGATCAGCTCAAATCAACATGTAGATATTGTTACTTTGTCTACAAAAATAAAAAAAGAACATGAGAGAGTTGGTCTCACTTTAGACTATTTATTAGAAATAACAATAGATGGCGGTACATTGATAAGTGCAGAGTCTTACTCTAGAGATGTTTATGAGAAATATCTATTAAGGCAAGTTATTATTAGGACTAATAATTTAGAAAAATTAGCTTATAATTCTCACGCAGATGTCTACGACTTATTAAATGATACTCATAATCATATTGGTAGACTTATGGAGCTTAGACCTTCATCTAAGTTTGATATAGATAAAGAATTAGATAATACTGTGGATAATATTGCTCATGGCTATAAAAATATTATCAAGACAGGCTTTGAGGGAATTGATAAGCTGTCAGGTGGTATGACTAGAGGTGAGATTACTATAATTGGTGGTCGACCAGGTCATGGAAAGACCACTACAATGATAAACATGATAAAGTCATGTGTAGATAGAGGTTTGAAAGTATTAGTATTTAATCGTGAAATGACAAATGTAGAAATGCTAAAGAAATTATTAGTATTAGAAAGCGATAAATTATCCTATCTTAATGTAAGATTAGGCTTAGTTGGAGATATAGAGACTATGGGTCATTTAGAGACCGCAAAAGCACAATTAAAAGAAAAATACACAGAAGATAAGTTTGCTATGTTTGATAATCTTCGTTCTTTTGAGGAATCTTTGGTTCAGATAAAGAAGTTTAAACCTGATATTGTATTTGATGATTATATACAATTAATTGCTGCAGATAAACATATTGCAGAAAGAAGATTACAACTTGAGAAACTTGTAAATGATTATAAGTGGGTTGCTAAAAACATGAACTGTGTATGTGTTCTACTATCTCAGCTTAATAGGTCGTTAGAAACTAGAGATAATGGAGTTCCGAAATTATCTGATTTAGCTGAAAGTGGTTCAATAGAACAGGTCGCAGAAAATGTATTGTTTATATTTTACAGGTATAAAACAGATATAAACAAGTTTAAAGATGGTAAAAATATTATTGAGTTAATTGGCTCTAAGGTTAGATATGGAGTATCAGGCTCAGTAAAGTTAGGTTACAATGGAGATAAAATAAAGTTATACAATTCACTAGAGGATTGTAGGAAGGATACATAAATGACAAATTATTTAACATTAGATGATATTAGCACAGCAGAGCTAGTAGATAGGATATTTATAGGAATAGACCCTGGAGTAAATGGGGGAATAGCGGTTATAGATGTTCAGGATGGAATTGAGGTCGTTCATTCACATAGATATCCTAAAAGGGTTGAAGATGCTGCAATACTGTTTAAAGATTTAGTTCCATCAAATATAGATAATGTTGTGTTATATATTGAACATGTTCATTCTATGCCGAAACAAGGTGTTAAAAGCATGTTTACATTTGGTCAAAATTTAGGACAATGGGAAGGGATTATAGCATCACATGAAATTAGACCAATCTATATTTCGCCTAGAAAGTGGATTGATTTTTACAATGTAGGTAAAGGGTTGCAAAGAAAAGATAGAAAGAGAAAGCTAAGAAATACTGCTGAAAAGATATTTCCAAATGTTAATATGACTTACAATATAAGTGATGCTTTACTAATAGCACATTATGGTAAAATAAAATATTATGAAGATTTTTATGGAGTAGAACAACAATCTGAGTGGCAAGTAGGATAGAAATCGTAGTAAAAAACTACCCTACCGCCACACTATAGAAAGCTACCAACTTTCTACAAGCTCCATACTTATATCATATAATCCAATAGCAACTTGCTGGAAGGAGAATGTGCTATTGTTGAAAGTGCATATACTATACACATGATTTTTTGAGCTTTCGCTATCCTCTTGAAAGATGAATGGTCTTGCTCCGCCCTCTGTTAAATGGACTATATCTGTAAAGAAATTCTGATTTTTATTATATAAGCCAGTATCATCGATATTTAAATTAGTCTCACTCTGTGTGTTATAAACTTGATTATGTTCTGGAAACATATCGCTATTAGCTAAGTATTTAAAACCTAAATTATAAACCTTTCTACCGCTTCTTCCTGGTATGTATTTAAGTTTTGGACCAGTGTGTTCAAAATATGGCATATCTCCAAAATTTGGCGGTCTTAAATATTTATAATCTACTAAGGTTGAACCTCCAGATGATTGTGATTTATTCATACCATCAAAGTTGTACGAAACAGACAAATCTAATTCTGGAGAATGTGGCATTTCATAAACCTTTCCAAAAGCAATACCACAAAAAGTAATATTGGTGTTAGCAGGGATAGTATCTTCGAACTGATCATACTCTCCATCGTCATCAGATTCGGCATCTTTGTTCATAAATCGAACTATGAAAGATTCTATTCTCTCTTCTTCTATTATATTGCCTTCATCATCCACATCTTCAGCCTCTAGCTCTAAACTATCTTCATTAAACACGCCATTTGTGTTTTCAGCCATTGCCCAACCATCGCCTCCGTCTTCACCATCTACATATAGCCATTTACTGTCATCAATTGAGGTGCGATTAGATTTAGCATTTACAAGAGAAAAGTCCTTGAAATTCCCATATGTTGTTTTCATCATAAATTTTACTTTAGTATTTGAAGAGAAAAGGTTGTGACCTAATATTGCAACGAAAGTACAATCTCTAAATATTTCTAAAGGGATAGACTCCAAAAAAGGATATACTATATCTACAGATGTTGTACTCATTTTCACATCCCACCTAATAGGGTTTCTATGATAAAAGCTGGAAGCAGAAATTAAATCATTATTATATTGTAAATCCCACTCATATTCACTCGACATTCCTTCAGTTTCATCTTCAAAGGTCATATTCCTAATATATGGAGTTCCAACTTTATAATTCCCTACTATGTAATCAAATAAATTAATATAAAACTTTGGTGTTTTTACATCTCCATATTGTGCCATTAGTAACCTCCTGATCCACCTGATCTGATTTTTTTTGTAATTAATTTAACTTTTTTAGATATGTCGCTTTTCAATTGCAAATCCCTACCTTCTCCGTTGGGTATAGATTTTAAATCTCTATATAAATAAACAGAGTCTTCTGTGTGTTTAGCACCAGACATAGCCTGTCCATTCCCATGCATATGATAATCTCCTTCATATATAGTTCCATCTTTATAATACAGTTTGCTTTCGTTAGTGGTTAAATTTTCTGTTATAATCTCTGTTTTGTCAAAATTAAATACTTTATCAACATTCTTGTGAGATTCAATATTGTCCACAAAGTTTTCAATATTAATAGATATTCCATTAATCGTCTTTGGTTTTACTAGGCTTTGTATTGTTGCATAGACTGCTTGTAATGATTCTGGGACACATAATGCAGAGCTTATCTTTAAATCTCCCTCATATGTGAATAAATCTTTTTCTGATAAATCGAAATCTTTTGTAATAGAGGCTATTACTATTTTTGAGCTACTTCCCATAAATAATGCAGAATCTTTAAATGCTGATTTTATCTTTACAAATCCCTTGTAGTGTATTTCTATACCAAATATCTTTTCAGAGGTATCTAAATAGCAATTATTTTCAGTATATTTTAATTTTATACTCATTTTTAATTATCTCCAGGGTCAGTTCCTAAAATTTGATGCACCATTAGTATTACATCTAAAATATTTATAATTGTATCCATATTAAAATCTGCTTGGTATTGTTGTTCTAAATTTAAATCAGCACCAGGTACTTCCATAATATATTGAATAATTTGAATGACATCTAAAATACTAGTGAGACCATCTGCATTTACATCTCCATAAACAATGAATTCTGAATAAGAGACTTCATCTGCTGAGTTTATAGTAGCCGAATTTGATTGTATTTCTCCTTCTGATGTCATTGCAACAATATGATATGTATATTCAGTTTCACTCTCTACAAAATAATCAAAATAATGGGTGGCGACACTAAGATAACCATCTACTTCAAACTCTGCTCCAGAAATATCGGTAATCGGTCCAGATATATCAATATTATCTCTATATATTGTATAAGATGATATATCTTCAGAATTAAAAAATGACATGGATATTTTTATTTTAAAACCATCTCCATGATAGCCCACATTAAGGCTCTGAAGTTCAATTGAACTGGGTGTTGGCTCTTCTACAATCTCTTCTTCATCTTGTGTGGCTGCAAAATCATCAATTGATGCATTTATTTGCTCTTCTAAATAATCAGTCGTCACACCTATTTCTTTTGCAAAATCTTCACCTAACCAATACCTAAAACCTGAGTTATTATTTGTATCATTATCTGCAAGTAGTTGTTTTACTACATTAATTGGCTCATAAGAGTGTAGCTGTCTAGCTTTTATCTGAATTGAGTTTAATGTTTTTTTTGTAAAATAAATCATAAACATTGGAAATCTCAATGCTCTATTTGGATTAGTACAAACTCTTATATCTGACCCAAAAGGTTTAATTCCATCTGGTAATTCTTTAAATCTAATCAAGTCTCCAATTTGTAAGTTTGAATAATTTAATGGCAATGTTAAATCTACTTCTAAATGGTCATTACACTGATCTAATAATAAATATTTAGCAACTTGATATACATGATAATTGTCTTTACCTTCTTGACTATCTTTACCGAGAGGAAAGTATCGCTTACTAAGATAAGACTCTCGAGATGTAGAATTTAATAAAGTATCCATTTGAGGACTAAAATAATAATCATTAACACCTGGAACATTTCTAAGATGTTTAACATCAAAAGTTTTTGTATTTAAATTATCATCTGATGGTATCCCATAATATGAATAAATATGAGAATATTCATTATCTCCCATTTCAATAAAATCGCCCAAACCTAATTCATACTGTTTTGTGTATTCATTTGAAGCATAATCATAATGATAATTAAGAACTACTTTTGTTGCGACATCTTTTGGTGATGTTTTAGAAAATTTGTATTTAATAATATCATTATTTGTAATTATTTCTGTTTTACTCCCAGCATCACCAAGCGATAAAACATCATTAGGGTTTCTATAGAAAGATTTCATTATATTAAATCTAATAATAGATGTGTCCTGTGATGTTGTGTCAAAATTAATAAACATTGGAGTATGTTTAAGCATTTGAGCCAACACATCATCAAAAGCAGTATATTCTGAGATAGAAAAATCTCCAAAATATGCATTAGCATTGAAATATTCTACAACCTTTAATAAAGAGTCTGGATTAAATATTTCATAAGATATAGAAACACCAATTTCATGCTTTACTAAATGAGCAATTTGAGCAGCTATATTTCTATGATATGAATTTACTGGAGAATCATCCAACAGAATTGTGCTTAAATTAAAATTGCCGACAAATGTATCACCATCATCGCTAGTTAATACGCCTCCATTCTGACTAGCAGACTCTATAAATTCGTCATATCTACCGCCAGTCCTTACCGAGAACTTATCCTTAAAAGCTATTGGAACAATAAATTGTTGATAAATAGATAATAATTTCACTTGTGCAACTTGAAAGACATCACTACCAGCATACAGGTCATTTGATGCATGTCTTGACCTACCAATATTAATCTGATCATAGGTGTCAGTTAGTTTCCATCCACGATGTCTTAAAACACTATTTTGTTCACCAACAGGAGGATGACCACTTGGAGTGCCAGTTCCAAAATTATATGTGCTATCTGGATGATAAGCTCCTGGCAAATCATGACCATCTGCATCTACTATATCGTCAAAACTGAACTGTTCACTAGTTGGAGGCATATGTGTCCATCCATCACAATCAGTATTTAGTCTTTTACCACCCCAAACCATTAAATGGCTACCGCCTCCATATACTTCTAAGTTAGTGCCAGTATCATTATCTTTTGAATTTCCACCCCAAATCGAGAAATAAGAATCTATATAGCTCCAAGTAGCTGCAAAAGGGTCAGGAAAACCAGTCGGAACATCAATAGAGCCAACCGCCCTATGATATGTTTTGGCTAACATATATGTTCTTGAAGTTAGGGAAAATGAAACAGGCTCTAACTTTAAAGAGACCCCTAAATGTATTGGAGTATCAGCTCCATCTTCCTTGGTTGTTTTTCCATAATAACATATAGTGAATCCGTTATATGCTACTCCACTATCAAGCCTGCCGTCATAAGTAAAGGGAATATTTATTATTTGAGGGTTTGTTGCGGAGTTAGATGCTACTTCATGATATATATTTCCTGTATCTACTATTTCTCCTGATGCTTCTGAAAGTGAACCATAATTCTCTCCCTGTCCTAATTCTTTATAGTAATGAGCAGGGTTATTTGTTATTGTAGGAGAATCCCATTCATTGTTTGTCATAAAAGTATTATCACCAAGAACTCTCAAAAATGCCCAATCTCTACTAGACTGTTGAGGTAAAAACATATTTCCATCATCATCTGAGTCAGGTCTCCAAAAGTTAGTTGTTTCACTAAAGGCTGGACAAGACATAAATAATGATGAATCTTTGCTTTTTTTGGAAAATGGTCTAAACATTTCGCTAATAAAATGTGTAGATTCTTCTGACTCTCCTTCAAAATATGATTCAACCATACTATTATGAAATTCTGGATTGCCAACCATTTCATCTGGATTCATGGTAATTGTACCTTTAGGAAAAGTATTTCCTGTCTTATCTATTTCATAATTTCTATTCCATGTTCCATATGGAAATTCATATTTTATAGCAATTGGGATATGACCATCATCTTCCTTAAATAAAGATGGATAGTAAATTCTTTTTCTTCTGTAGTCATTTTCTCCATCCTCGTCAACATCTGCCCTCCATCCAAGCCATTGAAAAGGCTCGTCATCTGTACTATTATCATGATTCTGTGATTGCAATATAGGAGGATTCCAGTAAATATGATTTTTTCTATCTGCTACAAATACCCAAGGATGGACATACGATTCTTCATTTTGAGTCATAAGAGAGCCAACTTTTGTTGGAGCATGGTCAATATATCCATAAGATAATGGAATAGGCTTAGTCTCATATGCTTCAAAAAAGTCAATATCATATTCCCACCCAGCTGGACTTATTCTTTTAGGTATCTGGACATCTTTAATAGTACTATAAGACTGATCTTCTATATCAAACTTAATCACACCCTTAGAATGAGATGCTTTTGTAATTTTTCCTGTAAAAATTTTATGTGAATCGTCTGGAACAATTAAGTCATACATTATATCGTTATGTGAAGGAATTGTGACATTTTTTCTACCATATGTTTTAGAAATCCCTTCAGGAGCAAAGAAAATCTCAACTCTATTTGATATAAATGATTGGTTAGAAAAATTCTCAGAAAATCTCTCCCCATTATAAATAGTATCAGATATTGATATAGATAATCCACCAACTCTAATTTTACCTGAATTTAAATTTATCGACTCAGTAGAAGATATTTGCCCTACTAATAAAGGAAGAAAATTGATATACTCAGTCTCATTAAATTTATTGGTTAAAGTGTAAGGTCTAGAAGCTATTGCAAATGGCTTTCCTTTAAAAACAGTACTATCTTCTGCACCAGGAAGAGGCATTGAATACTCTTCATGGTAATAAATAAACACAAGTGCTATAGATTTGTTAACTCTTGAATATTTATTTGCTATATATTCCATAACACCTCTAGCTCATACCATAGTCACTGCCTTTACGGACAGCATCTCTTATAGCATCTGCTAATTCATTTTCAACAAAATCTTCAGTCAATACATTGCCTGTTATATTTACAGTAATATTAGAATCTCCACCTGGTCCGTATACATTGGTCGAAGATAATGGTGTCACCTGAACCCTCTCTCTAGCTCCTGGATTATCACCAACTAATAAGTTAGTCGGTCCAGATGTTACAAAGTCAGTACCTAGCGCAGCAGCTTTTTGTTTTTGAGATTTTAATTTACTAACTTGAGCTGATCCTTGAGCAGCAGCCATTCCTGCTTGCATTATTCCAGAGGCAACAACTCCAGCTTTTTGTTTTTTTAATACTCCAACTAGACCTTCATATGCAATAGCAGCAGGAGCATATCTAGGGTCTAGCAATGCAGCAGCAGTATATGATTTTGCTAATGCGGATGCTTCAACTTGTTCTTTATGAACTGCCATCCAACCTTTAATAGAGTCAATAGTAACTCTTGCAACACCAACCAAAGCATCACCTTTAGCCATTTTAATTTTACTATCTATAATTTTATTGTGTATCTTTATCTGCTCTTGTTGTGTCTTTTTATCTATATCTGCTCTTAATCGTGCCTTAGTTTCTTCACTAACCCTAAGAGCATCTATTCTATTAAGCTCTATTTGTTGCTCTGCCTCAAATTCTGCAAGACCTCTTTCTAGCTCCATTTGATGAAGTTCTGCTTTTGTATTTCCATGTAATTGAAGTAAGTCTATTCCTGTTTGTATTGCAAGATTTTGATTCTTTCTTGCCATAGTAAGAAGATTAATTTCTTCTCTATTTTTTATATTTAATGCAATCTCTTCATCAAGACCTTCTCTTAGAATTGTACCACTCTTTATTAAATTTTCCTCTAAAGTTAATTTCTTATCATATTCTGCAATTAAATTTTGCATCATAGTTTTAGAACTATCATAGGTAACGCCAAGTTTTTGCATCACCTGTAACAATACCTTATTAGACTGAATCTCTTCACCCTTATTTTTAATTGTCATACTTAATGCTGCATTTTGACTTTTAAAGGATGCCATTAATTTTACTTGTTTTTCTGTAAGCTCGTCTGCCTCGTTAGATGTCTCAGAAAACTTCACACCTAATTTAGTTAACTCATCTATAAACTTATTTATTTCTTCTGTGTCACCTTTAACATCATCTTTCAATGCTATTAAGTTATCTCTCAATTCCTTAATAGTAAGACCAGACACAGTTTTATTTAAAGATTTTAATCTTACTTGTAACTTCTCAGTTGCACCTGCAGACATAGCTATTTCTGTCATAGTCTCTGGACCAAAGTCTTTTTGTATAATAGCCTTCCAACCTTTAAAGCCCATTGACAACACTTTACCAATCATACCAAGAGCTTTTTCTGTTTCATTTTTAGAAGGCACTACCATCTCAGGGTCTATAAGTGGAACGATACTTATACCAGATGCTTGTCTACCTTTTGTTACAACATCATCTATTGCTTTTAAATCATCCTCAATTAACTTTAATTTTTGCCTTTGTTCTCTTAGTTGGGAATTAACTTCTTTTAGGTCTTTTATATCTTCAACAAAAGGCACTTTATTGTTATCTTCTTTTGCTTTAGTTAGATTTTGATACCACTGAACTGCTAACATAATACCACCAAACACAAGAGACATATAATTTGCTTTTAGTAGCATTGTGGCTTTCGCTAATTTAGTAGTAGCTCCAACAGTTAGTGCTGCAGCTGCAGCCTTCATTCTAAGAGCTTTTGATAGGATAGCTACAGAAACATAAGCAGCACCTAGAGATTTTGTCCAACGAATAACCCTATTAGCATCTAGAAGCTCAACTGCCTGTGTCATACTTTCTGCAAAAGCTATCACAGTTGGGGTTAATTGTTCTCCTATTCTTTTTTGTAAATCCCCTACGGCAGTGGATAAAACTCTCATAGTATTGTTATATCCTTCAACGGATGCTTGGTCTGCAAACTCATCATTTAATTCTTTTAATATCATCTGCTGTGCTTTTATGCTTTTACCACTAAGCATATGTAGATTGATTTGTTGTTTTTGTTGAGTTGAGAATGTTACACCAACCCTAGTTAAAGCAGTCATCCCCTTAATAGGGTCATTAAGTGCTTTACCAAGTCTAACTGTTTCTGCTCTTAACGCTTCTTCAGTAACTTTACCGCCATGCATTGCAGCTGTTGTATCAATAATTGATTTTATAGCAGCAGGAAAAACTTCTTCATGGATATTCTTAAAACTTGCAAGTAAAGCAGCTGTTGAAATAGTAAATGTATCACTAACACCTGTAGTTTCTTGAAGTTCTGTTGCTAATGCTTTTATTTGACCTACACTTACACCGACTGCATTGTTAGTAGATTTTAATACTGCATGAACCCTACCTATAGCCTCTCTATAATCTGCCCATGCTCTCGTTTGACCTAAAACAACCTTACTAAGAGAATTAGCAGTAAACGAAACAATTAATAAATTAGAACGAAGAACAGATAGGCTTGAACCTAGATTACGAGTATGTGTTGTTAATAATTTTTTCCTATTGAGTAATTTAGCATTTGCTTTGTCTAATTCTTTCTTTACATTAATTAGCTTTTGCTCTGCTATCGTTAAGTCTTTTATTTCTTTTTCGGTTTTCTGAGTTGCATTAGTATTTTTAATTATTTTCTTTGTACTCTTATCTAGCTCCTCTTGCAGACCTTTATGACTATCCGATAGCTCATCTACTCGTTGTTTATTGTCGCCAACAGCCTTAGAATTATTATCTAGTTCATCAATAATTCTATTTACATCTACTGATTGTCCTTTTTTTTCTCCCATAATTAACCTTTATTCTTATTTACTATATTCTTTTCCATCACAGATAAAGCATGTTTTATAATATTAGCTTTAGAAATCCATCGTTTTGGCTGATCAACATATGAGCCTGGATACCCAGGAATTGAGAACTCTTTGCAATACATATATCTAGATATGTCTAGTTGAGCTTGATTGTCTAAGAATAAATTAACACAAGTAAAATATCTAAGCTGTTGAGATAGAGAGTAAGCAACATCAAAAGATTGATGCTTTATGTTATGACTTTTTGTTTCTTCTATCAACAACTCAACAACCTCCATTACATCATCTTTACCATTAAAGCGTCTTATCGGATAAGAGCCATCGATAGATATAGGTAGCCTAGATTTATATGGGAATTTATGAAATTTACAACCCTCACACCAATTGCTTATATGAACATTAAGTTCAAGCGTGAGGGATTCTATTCCCCCATATTTTGATATCCTTGTATTAAATTAACAAGTTCATTTTTTTCTGTTTCATTTAATTGTTTTAATACTGAATCTGCAGGATACCCATTATTATCTTTTTTAAAGCCTTTAAAGTCGCCACCCTTAATTCCTCGTCTTAGCCATGCTGTTCTAGACCTTGCCAAACCGCTAACATAACTACCATCTTTACTTTCATGATATGTTGCAATATCTGTGCAAGTATCTATATCATCGATGCTCATCTCTCTTAATTCAACTTTTCTCTTAGTTGACAACTCTACGATTTTTTTAGCCATTTTTATATCTCCTTAATGTCTATATTTACCAAGTACCTACAACAAAATTGCATAGATCAGCACTTCCATTGTCTACCATTCTCATAGAAATGTCTAATGCCATATAATCACCCTCACTTAGAGCAACCTCTTCTGCAACCATCGCAGGAATATCTATACCAAAGTCATTAGCATTGTCTATATCTGCATCATTTGATAGGAATATACCGCCACTTGAAACAGGTGTTAAGTTTCTTGCAGCATCAAATAATAATTCAGTATTAGAATCATATTTAACTGTTGCATTGGCAGTAATATTGAAATTAGGTATTGCTCTTTGATATGCTTCTGGAAAATGGTCAGTTCCACTCAACTTGTTGCCATAATAAACAACTGGATTTTCTATTGTGATAGAAATACTATCAACATATGTATCACAATTCATAATCTTAGAAATTTCAGTTGCTTCGGATAGGTATATGTAATTTGATGAATATGCATTATCAATAGTTGGAACTGCATTTGGAGTTTCCTCGAAAGGACTACGACTTTGTGCTGTAAAATCCATCATCCATCTACCACCATTCTCATTTGCATTAGCAGTTAAAGTTAGAGATGTAATTACACAACCACCTAAATTATAAGAATCGGCATTACTATCTGGTGCAACACCTTTTAAATACAATCCGAATGTTTTATCCCAATCAGCACCTGCACCCTTTGCAAATGCATCCCAAGTATAACCAGTAGTTAATGTAAGTTGATTGGATGCAACTGTCTTCCCTAAAGCGTTTGCAAGTAAAAACCCAATAGTTTCTCTTGTTGCAGGAACGCCTGAAGCTCCCCACTCTATAATAGAGCCAGGTTTAATTACCTGTAAATCAGATGAGTTTAAAACTCTTCCTGTAGAGCCTGCTCTTTGCTCTAAAATTCTAGTATCACCAACCGATGGGTATGAAAAAGAATCTACCTCTAAACCATATATAACAGCACTACCTGATGTTCCAAATCCAACACCTGCCGTATCATCTAGAGCAAACCCTAACTCCCAATTCTTAGGAGAATACGCCTCGCCTTGATATGCCATAATCTAAACCTCCTTCTTAGTTGTTTTTGCTTTCGAAGGCTTTGCAACAGATGCAGAAACCTCTTCTACATAATCTTTAATTTTAAATGGAACTTCTTCTACCTCATACTCTTGACCTCTGCGCAATGCTTTTATCATATCAAAGTCTAACCCAGCTAAGTCAATAGATGAAGGTAGAGAACCGCCTTTAGCTTTTATCTTCATAATATTCTATCTCCTAATTTAAGAAACTTTAGTAAACTTGCAAACAAAATCAATCTTCGCTGTAAGCAAATTGTCTACATCTGTCTCATCTTCTGTTTTTGTGTTAATCGAAATATTTCTAACAATACCATCATAGTAGGCAGAATCACTTCTATCTGAAGGCTGTTTTTTATTAAATAATATTTGCTCTAATCTTGATATATCTCTGTATAGCTTTTCTGTTGCCTTCTCACTACTAAAATTAGATGAAACTAAATAATATGCAATTTCAATAGAATACTCATTTGTAAATCCATTTTTAGAGTGCTGTAATTGTTTATGAGAGCTACCAAAGACTCTAATAGAGCAATTACCTCTAGATTGATATGCATCTCCTTTATAGACTTGAATTTGGTTTTGAAATTCTGCTCTTATAACTTTAACTAGTGGGTCAAGTATTTTATCTACCCATATATTTGTAAATGTAATCGCCATATTCTACCTTCTTGTCATTTGAGTATTAGTTCCACTAC
>CEUI01004887.1_pt1 | contig 14623 bp, 15 predicted proteins | sample 531411 | NCBI WGS metagenome assembly CEUI01 (sample SAMEA2622841, study PRJEB7988) | marine metagenome | isolation source: saline water (ENVO:00002010), including
GAACTTGGTTCGCGTGCCAGTGCGGAATTTCGCTTTTTACCAGAAAGCCATGCGGCCTGGGCAACTGCGTGGGGTCAGCGAATTGGCCAGCATCATCAATCTGGTTCAAGACCTCGATGAATACAAAAACGTTGAAATGTTGGCCGCCAAGATTGCCGCCAGCATGGCCGTGGCCGTGACTCGCGAGGATGCCCACGAATTTGAAATCGCCAACCGTTCGACTGATGAAGGCGAAGACCGTTTGCAAAGCTTTGAACCGGGCAGTTTCAACTACTTGAATCCGGGCGAGGATATTAAAATCATTAGTTCCGGCGGCCGCCCGAACACGCAGGCCATTGCTTACATCGAACACAGCTTGCGCGAAATCGGCAGCGCAATCGGCATACCCTTGGAATTTCTTACCCAAAGCATTGGCGGCAGTAGCTTTTCGGCTAGCCAAGGCGTTGTGCTTCAATACCAGCAAACGGTTGAAGAAGAACAAAGGGCGCTGGAACCAGTGTTAAACAAATGGTGGAAGTGGAAAGTTGTTGAATGGTTGAAAGGCGGCGTTGTTGAAGCGCCTGCAAACAGCAGACCGTTCCGCGTCCGTTGGCGGCCACCTGCTTTTCGGTGGATCAACAAAGCCGCCCAAGTGCAAGCCGATCGGTTTTACGTACAACTGGGCGCCATGTCCTTGGATGACGTCACGGCTCAATTTGGCAAAGACGCTGCGGAAGTCATGGAACGCAAGGCCAAGAACATTGCGCAGGCCAAGGAAATCGCCGCGCAGTATGGTCTTGATGACTGGCGCGAGCTATTCAACGACATGCAGACCACAGGTGGCGTGGACATTTTAGCGCTCCGCAACCAAGGCAAGGATGATGATTCTGCTGAAGTGGCTTAACCTAATCTGGGTGGCAATCAAGGCAGTGCTGATTGCGCCGCTTGTTGTCATTCCGTTCTGGTGGTTGTGCCTGCTAATCACCTTCAATTTGCCCTACATCATAAAAGGGTGGCGCTTGACGAAAACGGCTTAATTAGATGACTGACCGGAAAACCTATCAATTAGCAGCCAAGCCCGATGCCGTAGACGCTGAAGCCGGCTTGATGCGTGACGTAACGATCATTGCTTTTGGCGAGGCTAAAGGCCACGAGGCTTTCATTGATGACAAAAGCCTAGAGCAAGGCGTAAAGCTTTTAATGGGCAAAAGCCTGAAAGCCTACGTGACCCACGATGGCGCGTATGGTGACAGGACACTTGGCGAGGTTGGTTTATTTAGTGGCTTTTACCTTTTGGACGGCAAGATCAAGGCAAGCCAGTTTAAAGCTTTCGACAGTTTTCGCGCCGATGAGCCGGAAAGATATAACCGGCTTTTTGAATTGGCCGCGATGGCGCCGGAAGAATTCGGCATCAGCATTGTATTTACCGGCGAACTGGCGTGGCCTTTGCGTTCAGGTGATGACGCGCCTTTTGAATTTGGCGAAGATCGGCCGGCCGGCGCGGTTCGCGAACTGCCAAGCATTCGCATCAAGGACATCGAAAGCGCTGATTTCGTAGCGCAACCGGCAGCCACACCATCACTTTTCAATCAACTTGACGAATCAACCAATGATAACATGGAAGAAGAAACTTTAGAAACTGAAGAAACCGAACTGGCTGAAGAAACAGAAGAACTTCAAGCCGGCACCTGTTCAGTGTCAGACTACGCTGACCAAGAATCATGCGAAGCCGCAGGCGAAACTTGGACAGAAGAAACCGAAGCCGAAGAAACTGAACCGGTTGAAGAAGTCGAGGAAGTCGAAGAAGTCGAGGAAGTCGAAGACGAAGCGCTTTCAAAACTTGTCGAACACATTGCAATTTTAGAAGCAGAAGTAGCAGACGCTACTGAACGAATCAAAGCGCTTGACCAGCTTTTAGAAGGTCAACCGGCATTGGACGCGCAGACAGAAGAAGTCGAAAGCAAAAGCGTTCGTGACCACTACTTGCAACTTTCGGGCGCCGACAGGCATGCCTTTTGGAAAGCCCACAAAAACGAAATATTGCTGGGCAAGTAGCCCAAACATTTAAAAACTATGGCTAACACAATCGCATCTGGACTGAATAACGCAATCGTTGCGGAATCGGCACTTGAAGCCTTCACCGCAGCCCTTGCGCCTCTCAACGCGTTTAGCGTTTCTTTTAATGACGATGCCGCCCAAAAGGGCAGCACAATTGACGTGCCTTTTGTTGCAACCGCAACTGCGGCAACCGACTTTTCCAGCAGCTACAGCATGCAGGATTCCACGCTGAACACGAAGCAGGTTTCCTTGAACAAGCACAAGTATGCTTCTTGGTTCGTCACCGACACGGAAAGCGCCAACAGCAGCGCCGTGGCCTTGTCTCGATTCGGCGCCCAAAAGGGTTTTCAACTCGCCAAGGCAGTGTTTCAAGACGTGCTTTCAGTTGTCTTGACAACCAACTATGGCGCGGCCGCTCTCACTTCCGCAGCCGGTTCCTTTGACGGTGACGACGTGGCCGACCTGCGAGGCTCTGCCATTGATTCCGACATCCCACCAGAACAAGCCAACCTTGTACTTGATAACGCTTATTTCACGGCATTGCTGAAAGACAGCAACCTGCGCGGCGCAAATATTTACGGTGGCGCCGACGTAATACAGGGCGGCAGTATTCCGCAACTGTTTGGCCTTGGTGGAATTCACGAGTCAAACATCTTGCCGGACAACAGCATTAACCTTGTTGGTTTCCTCGCCAGTCCAAATGCCATTGTGGCCGCCATGCGCTATCTCGCGCCAGTCGGTGGTGGTGATTACCTTAGCGCCAACAGTGTCAGCAATGACAGTGGCATGGTTCTGGGTTATCGCGAGTGGTATGACAATGATGCCGGCCAACTTCGCGCTGTCCTCGAAGCCTCTTACGGTTATGCCGTAGGTGACGGCAACGCCTGCAAAATCATCGTTTCCAGCTAATTGCTAAGTTGCGTTCATTCCTTGAAGCCTCGCTGGTTCCCATCCCAGCGAGGCTTCGCCTTTCCAAGTAATGAGCGTAGGCACTACCCAATTAAGCGCCGATCTGGACTTCATGCTGGGTCACTATTCAACGACCCTGACAGGCGTGGTGCCGACAACGATGGCCACGGCAACCTGGGAGGCCAGCAAGCAATCAATTCGCGATGGTTTCGACGTGGTAGATGCCGGCAGGGAAGTGACACTGGACACACGCTTTCATTTAAACGCCACAGCCACGGCAATCATGCCCCAGCGTGGATGGGTTTTAACGGACGGTGCAACGAGATTCAAAGTAATCGAAAGGGAAACGGACGCAACCGGCGTGCTGTTGACCATCGATTGCGCAAGTAACTACCAACGATGAGCAAGACCATTACAGTACGGCCGGCGCATGGCAGAATAACAGGCGAGGGCTGGGTGGCCGGTGGCGTGCATGACGGCAAGTTGCTGCGCAGCGACAACGGCAAAGCAATTCCATTAAATCAAATCAGCGGCCTCGTTTACGTAGGGCCACCTAAATCAATCAAGATCAATGAGCCGAAAAGGAAAAGGAAGAAGAAAGAAGTCTTCAAGCCAGACGATTTCGACACTGGCGCAATCGAAGAACAAGAAGCCGATTTCAGCGCCTAAGATTGCGCTTTATTTAATCGGTCACGCGCCCGATGCGGTTTACGTGCCGCAATTACTAGCCAGCGCAGATGGCGCTTTTGACGTCTTGGTATACGTCGACACCAGCAAGGACAAGGCGTGCAGGCAGGCAGTTGAAGGCTGGGCAGGCCAGCATGGCGTTGAATTAAAAGCCTACGACTTTGACAATTGGCCAGATGGCTTCCACTACGGCGAGGCTCGAGCGTTTGCAAAAATCCAAGCTGAAAACACAGGCGCCGACTGGTGCTTTTGGCTAGACTTGGACGACGTGCTGCAACCGGGCTGCGTTGATCGGATCAGGGCGCAGGCTGAAGCCAAGGACGTTGATTGTTGGGGCTGGGTTTACGAGGTAAAAGGCACAGGCAAATTCATGCGTGAACGCATGACTCGCCCAACGCACGGCAAATGGCGCCGGCGCATCCATGAACTAATGGATTTTAAAGACGGCACGCGCATGAAGCCCGATAATGAGTGCGTGGTTGTTCACATGCCGCAAGACAGTAAAAGCAACCATGCCCAGCACATAAAGATTTTATGGAATGAAATGCCGAACCTTGGCCCGAACTTGGTTTACTTGGCGAAGGAACACAAGAATTCGGCACGCTATGACGAAGCCGAAGAACTTTACAAACTAGCCCTTGAAGCGATGCGTTCCAAGGTTGTGGACTTTGACAATCGCGTGGAATCCCACAACGCCTTGACCGACTTGGCAAAACTTGCCCACCGCAAGAATGACCTGCCCACCGCGCGGCGCTATTTCTTGGAAGCAATCGAGTGCGACCCACAGCGGCGCGAAGGCTATTTTTATTTAGCTGAAATGGCGTGCGTAGATAAGGACTGGAAAGCAGCCCTTGGTTGGATTCGCGCCGCCAACGCGCAGCCAAAGCCCAACCTGCCGCTGCTGGAAGATCAAGTTTACGACAACTTCAGCATGCGCCTGCATTGGCGCGTCTTGGCAAGGTGCCACGAATTTGAAGAAGCCAACAACGTGTGCCAGCACTTTGCAAAATTTTTGGGAACGGAAGACCCCAGCATTAAAAATGAAATGGAAATCCTAAACATATTGGCAAGCGCATGAAGGCTTATTGCTGGTTGACTGAATCACATGCCGGCTTGCTGGAAGAATTCCTTTTGCCCAGCCTGCCGGAAAGCATGCCCATCAGCGTGGTGGTGGGTGACCAAGATTGCCCTAGTGGCGAGTTTATGAAGGAAGGGTGGCGCGAAAGCATGAAGGCTCGCTGCAAGTGGTGGGCTGAAATCGTGGCCAATGAAAAGGAACCATTCCTTTTGCTTGATGCCGACGTGCAATTTTTCAAAGACCCACGCGAGGACTTGTCGAGCCGCTTGCAAGACTTTGAACTGGTTGGACAGTATGACGTTTATACGCCTATTTGTTGCGGCTTAATGGCAGTGCGTCCGACAAGGGCAACACGCCAGCTATTTATTCACATCTGGCAACAGTTTGAAGGCTTTGCAAATGACCAGATTGCCCTCAATAGCAACCTTGATGGGCTGGACTGGGCAAGCTTGCCGGAAACCTACTGGACAATAGGACAAGCCAACGGTGGGCAGGTTTGGACGCAAGGCCAAGAAGTAAACCCACCGGCCGACTTAATTGCCCACCACGGCAATTTCACCGTAGGGCTGGAAGATAAAGCGGCGCTGATGCGGCAAGTGAAGGGCATGCAATGAAGGGCGAAGCCATTTGCATCGTGGGCAATGCCCCAGACATGAAAGGCAGCGGATTGGGCGCAACCATCGATGCTTTCCCGCGCGTCTTGCGTTTTAACAATTTCCACTTGGAAGGTTATGAGGTGGACGTTGGCACAAAGACCACTGACTGGTGCCTTGCCAATAACGCCAACCAATACCACCGGCCTGAAGTAGGCGCGAAGCTTTGGCGCACGAACCGGCCGCAGTGGTATGACCAATTAGTGCGGATTGAAGGTGACCGGATGGTGCCAATTGAAATCGCAAGGGAAGGCGAGCTTGCCGTTGGCATCGACCCTAGCCGGCAGCATTTAAGCAGCGGCCTCGCCATACTTTATTACTTCTGGAAGGAAGGCGCCGAAATAACCTTTTGCGGATTGGGCGGCACGGTTGGTGATCATTATTACGACAAAACCAATTACCCAGGCAGCACTTGGCATGACATGGTAAAGGAAAGGGCGTGGCTTTCGCGTATGGTAAGGGAAGGGGAACTGGTGGAACTGTGAAGATCGAAGGCCGCGAAATCAGTGAAGATGCCGACCCTTTGTTTATTGCGGAAATCGGCATCAACCACGAAGGCAGTTTAGACCATGCGAAGTGGCTCGCCACGATGGCCGTGACGGCAGGGGCAAGGGTCATCAAGCACCAGACGCACGTGATTGCGGACGAAATGACCGATGCCGCCAAAATGGTCAAACCGGGCAACACGGATGCAAGTATTTGGGAAGTGATGGAACGCTGTGCCTTGGGTGAAGCGGAAGAAAGGAAACTGAAAGCCCACGTGGAAAGCCAGAAAGCCACTTTTATTTCCACGCCATTTAGCAGGGCGGCAGCCGACAGGCTCGAACGAATGAACGTGAGCGCCTACAAAATAGGGTCAGGTGAGTGCAATAACCTGCCGCTGGTTGGCCACGTGGCGGCCTTTGGTAAACCCATGATTGTTTCCACCGGCATGAATGGCATGGAAAGCGTAAGCGAAACCGTGGAAGTGTTGCAGGCCGCAGGGGTGGAATTCGCCTTGCTGCACTGCGTGAACAGTTACCCGCAACCGTATGCAGACACGCGACTGGATTGCATCACGGAAATGCGCGAGGCATTCCCCAGCGTGCCTATTGGCTTAAGTGACCACACGCCGACCATTTGGACGGCACTGGCTGCCGTTGGCCTTGGTGCCTGCATCATTGAAAAACACGTCACCGACAGAACCAGCAGAAAAGGCCCAGACGTACCGTTTAGCCTTACACCTGCGCAAATCTTTGAACTGGTCACGGCCATTCGCGCGGTTAAGCAAGCGCGTGGTGGCGGCAAGGGGATGGTTGCCAGCGAAGAAGTCACTGCAAAGTTTGCTTTTTCTACCGTGGTGACCACCGCATCAGTTAAAAAACATGAGTGTTTAACCGATGAAAATCTATGGGTAAAGCGTCCGGGCATTGGTGATTACCCTGCGGCCGATTATCAAGACTTGCTTGGCGCCTACGCCACACAAGACTTGCCGGCAGGTCATCATCTGATGATGGGGGATATTAAGTGAAACAGGTTTTGTTTATAACCGGCAGCCGCGCCGACTGGGGCAAACTGGTCACGCTTGTGCGCCGTGTCCACAATTGCCCAGACTTCCACGCCAGAGTATTTGTGACAGGAACGCATTTGCAAATTGCCTACGGCCACACGGCAAACGACATAAACGCCGGATTTGAGCAGGTGCGAAAATGTAACTTGGCTTCAAGCCCGGACCTGTCGCTGGCCAAGACGCTGGAAGGATTGGCCAGCATCGACCTGCCTGACTTGGTGGTGGTACATGGTGACCGAATGGAAGCCCTTGCCGGCGCCATTTACGGACTAACCAGAAGCCTGCCGGTTGCCCACGTCGAAGGTGGTGAATTTTCGGGCAGCATGGATGAATCCACGCGCCACGCCGTGACCAAGCTGGCAACTCACCATTTCGTGGCCAACCAAGACGCTGCCGATGCTGTGCAAGCTTTGCAGGAAGACCGCAAACGCATCCACATAATTGGCAGCCCAGATTTGGACGTGATGCTGAACGAGTCACCGCTTGACCTGCGTGGCTTGATTCCATTTGCCGCCAAGGATTATGGCGTGCTGTGTTTCCACCCAGTCACCACGGAACTGGACAAGTTGGACGAACAGGCCAAGGAAGTGGCTGCTGCGGCAGATTTGTCAGGGGAAAACTGGGTGGTGATTATGCCTAATAATGACCTTGGCCACTATCGCATTGAGGTGGCCTTCAGGCGCTTTCAGGGGTGCCGTTTTTACGTCCAGCACCACCTGCGATTTGAGAGCTTTTTATCTGTTTTGCAGAACGCCAAGTTTATGATGGGAAACAGCAGCGCAGGCGTGCGCGAAGCGCCGGCCTTTGGCGTGCCTTCCATAAACGTTGGGAGCCGGCAAAACGGCCGTTATAAATGCGAGGGCATTGCCGACGTGCCGGCAGAACGCGAGGCCATTATGGCAGCCCTTGCCAACCCACCAAAGGCAAAGCCCGATCATCATTTTGGCGAAGGAAAGGCAGCCCAAGGATTCATGGCGCGGCTGCGTGACGAAAAGTTCTGGAAAGTGCCGGTGCAAAAATGAAACACAAAGACGATATAACTGTCTGCTTTCAAAGTAGGCTGGAAAGTGAACGCATCCCAAACAAGATGCTGGAACCGTTTGCCGGCACCACGCTGTTTGATCTAGCCCTTGCGAGGCTGGAAATGGTGGACGCGCCGAATAAGTTCGTGAGTTGTCGCGGCTGGGAATTGGAACAAAGGGCAAGCAAGTTCAGTTTGCCGATATTCGAGCGCAGCGAACAATCCGCGCTTGAGGAAGAATGCTTGGCCACAATGTTCGAGTGGTGCCGTGAATACGTGCAAACCGAATGGGTTGCATGGTTCAACCCATGCCTGCCGATGCTGAAGGTTACGGCAATAAACGATTTCCTGACCGACTTCATGGCCTGCGAGGATGACGGCATGCTGGCGGCCGTGGAAACCAAGAATTACTTTTTTGAAGAAAGCGGCGAGCCAGTTGCGGCAGGCAGTGAAACCTTGAACACTAAAACGGCACCCATCCTGTACCGCGCGGCGCATGCCATTTATGCCACACGCACTGAGGACATCAAGGCAGGCAGGCTTTTCAGGGTGCCGCCAAAACTTTGGCCGATGCGTGACGATGAACAACTAATCGACATCGACTGGCCGTGGCAGTTCCGCATGGCTGAAGTCTACTTCGAGGCGCAATGCTGAACGTCTTCACCATCGTGCTGAATGGGCAGCCATTCATTGAGCGGCACCACTTGCAGCTTGAAAAGCTTTCCATTCCTTGGCGCTGGACGATTTGCGAAGGCCCAAGCAAAGCAATAAAGGACACTTCCCATTGCACCACCTTAACGGCCGACTGGTACGAACCCGATGGGCGCAGCGTGGATGGCACGGCAGAATATTTAAACATGCTCGAGCAGGAAGATTCGCGTTGCACCGTTCTACGTGAATCAATGTGGGAAGGAAAGACCGCGCAATGCAACGCAGCCCTTGCGACTTTCGACAGGGCAGGGGTTTTAATGCAAATTGATTCGGACGAATTGTGGACGGCAAGCCAATTGGCCACCGTTTACAGTGTACTGAAAAACAGCACAACGCACAACGCCGCCACCTTTTGGTGCCGTTATTACGTCGGCGCCGACTTGGTGCTTTCCACTGTTCCAGGCTACGCAAATAATCCAGCCTATGAGTGGCGCAGGGCGTGGCAGTTTCAGCCCGGTGATTTTTTCAAGACGCACGAACCGCCGGTTTTGCAGGGCAAGGAAAAGTATTTACCACAGGACACGATGGCGCGCCTTGGGTGCGTGTTTGACCACGCAAGTTATTGCACGCTCGAGCAGATGGAACTGAAAGCGGCCTTTTACAGTCACATGCCCAACCTGCTGGATGGTTGGCAGCGGATGCAATCAGCACTACCACCCTTTGATTTAAAGACCTATTTGCCGTGCTGCTACACCAGCAGCCAAGTGATAAGAACCCAAAACATACTACATCAATGAACATATATTTGTGCCACCCAAGCAGGGGCAGGCCGGACATGGCGGCCGACTGCATAAAAGACTGGAAAAGCAAGGCGCAGGCGCCCGATAAAATAAGGCACTTTCTTTCACTGGACGCAGACGACCCCACCAGAAGCCTTTACCCTGAAGCAGATGAAACCTTGATCAATGAAAACGCCGGCATGGTGCAGGCAATAAACAGGCTGCTGCCTTTGTGCGAAGATGAAAACGGCTTGCTGGTTACCCTTTACGATGACTTTAGCCCGCCCGAACGGTGGGACAGGTGGCTGGCTGGATTGATAAAAGCCAAAGGCGCCGGCGTTGTTTTCGTGGATTGCTGCAATCACCAGTTGCAAACCATCCAAATTGGCAGCGTTTCAGTTTTTAAAAGATGGGGCTACGTGTTGCACCCAGAGTATAAATCAATGTTTAGCGACAACGATTTTACTGAACACGCCACCACGGACGAAAGCACCACCGTGATCGATGCAAGGTTTGCCCTGCTTTTCGAGCATTCGCACCCAGTCATCACTGGACGTGACGAAGACATGGATGAAACTTACAGGCGCACCAATGCGCAAGACCGTTATGACCAAGGCGCCGCCATACTTGAAAAACGCCGCGCCAACAACTTTGCCGCATGATTGAAACTTGCGACACAGACTTGGCAGCGGCAGCCATTGGGTGTGGCTATGCCCTTGCCGAACCGGCAACCATACGCAAAGGCAATCGCGTGTTTTGGCGCATCGAAACGGATGAAGATTTGCAAACGAAGTTTTACGTTGGCGCCAAGGGTGATCTGGCTGTGGCCAAGCGTGTTTTGGATGCCAAAAAATACCTGCTTAGTAAGGTAAAAGGGAAGTTGACGAATCTGCCATAACTAAATGGCAGTAGTAAAACACAGTACAACCGCAGCATTCGGCATCGAGGCAAGCCCTTTGACCATAGGGGCAAACACTTTCGTGGCCGAATCAATGACCTTTTCACGTGTCGGCAATCGCGTAGATATAGCAGACAGCAATGGGGCAGTGACAGGTGTGGCCGTAGTTTCGGCCATCACCGAAGGTTCTTGCACCGTTCAGCTTGCGACTGAAACAACGCCGATTCCAACCGTTGGCGCCACCTTTGCGCTTTCCGGCACTCGTAATGATGGTACGTACATCATAACGAATTCCGAAACGGCCGATAGCCAAGGCGAGTTCAGCAAAGTTTCTTTAAACTTCTTTGCTTCCTTAGACTAAGGGCGCACGCAATGGCTCGCGACTGGGCAGAAGTCGCAGCGCAAATTGCGGCTAACAGGGTCAAAGACCGCGAGGCGCGCATCTGTGCCTTGCTTGGCGTTTGCGAAGATTGCGCCGGATTACCTGCCGACCCTTTGACCTTTAGAAAACTGTTGCTGCTAGAATACGCAGACAACAAGTTTATCACTGGTGGCGAAGTTACACCACAAGACGTGATCCAGTTGCTGTGGGTTATTTCGCCGCAGTATAGCAAAAGCCAGAAAAGCGCGCGTGCCTTTTCGCAAAAGATCGGCGGCATGGAAATGGAAGCCACGGTGGAATCCATTATTGAATGGGTGACCGGCCAATTGCGCGACCTGCCGAAAGGAAAGGCAACCGGCGAGGTTTCCGGCCGTGTTTGGCTTGCTCAATACGTTGACATTTTTGCCAGTGAATATGGGTGGACTGATGAAAAAATCATGGACACGCCACTACTGCGCCTGGGCGCCTACAAAAGCGAAATAGTGGCAAGGCTAAGTGGTGAAACCTACAAGGAACCAAGCGCAGCCAACGAGGACAGGATCAAGGGCGATTGGCTGCGGGAAATAAACAGGAACTAAAATGGCGAATTTGGGCATATTGGCAAAGCTTGGGGTTGATTCGACTTCCCTGAAAGCCGGCCTTGTTTCGGCCAAGAAAAGCGTTGCCGACTTTGCCAAAAGCGCCGGCGGCATGTTGCTTGGTTTAGCTGGGGCGGCAGGATTTGGGGCAGTGATTCGCAGTGCCATTTCCTTTGGTTCCACCATGTCAGACCTAGCAGACAGGACTGGCACCACCGTTGAAGAATTTGGCGCCTTGCGTGACATTGCAAGGGATGCCGGCGTGCAGCAATCAGTGCTGGAACGTGGCTTGCGAAACGTGGCGCTGCGAGCGCAAGAGGCAGTGGACGGTAATAAGGATTATGGCGAAGCCTTGGAACGGTTGGGCATCAATGCCAAAAAGTTCGTGGGCTTAAGCACGGCCGATAAGTTTGAAGCCATTGCCATTGCCGTTAATGACGCAAAAAACAAAAGCCAAGCTTTTGCAGATTCAGCGAAAATTCTTGGTGAAAAAGCTGGGCCACAGTTAACCGAAGTTTTGCGGCGCTTGAAAAGTGAAGGGCTGGACGAAATCAAAAAGGGTTTGATGGAAAGCGGCGCCATAATGGATGGCGAAACCGCAGCAGCCTTGGACGGTCTGGAAGATGACCTGCAACGATTCAAGGACACGGTGGTTATTACGTCCGGCAAACTGCTTACCAAGATGATGCCCACGCTGAAATCAGTGGCCGGCACCATTGGCAACTTGTTTAAAGCGATTGCGCCAACGGTTATAGTTTTAAGCAAGCTGGCCGCAATTGTGTTGGTGGTCAAAGGCACAATGATGGCTGCGACCGTAGCCGCAAAAGCATACGCGGCAGTTCAGCTTTTATTGACCAACGGATTGAAAAAGGCGCGTGCTGCAATGATTGCTTTCAATGCTGCCATGAGGGCCAACCCAATCGGCGCGGCAATTGCCGTAATTTTGGCTGCCGTGGCTGCCTACAAGTTGTTTTTTGGTGGCATGAGTAAAACCGAAAAAGCGGCCAACGCACTGAAAGACGAAATCGAAAGCCTTAAAGAAGAGCAAGAAAAGTATAAACAAGAAACCGAAGAAACCAAAAGCCGTGTCGATGCTCTGCGCAAGTCCATGCAGGAACTGCGCAAAGAGTATGAACAAGCGGACATGACCAACCCGGAAATCATCGAGCAGAACACTAAAGAGCTTAAGCAAAACAATTCCAAAATAGACACACTAAAAAAGCAGATCAAGGAACAGCAAAAACTGGCAGCTGAAGCAAAGATTACCCAGCAGGTTGCCAATGAGGCAGCCATTGCGCTTTTAAGGGCAGGTGAAGGCAGGGACGAAAAGGCTGTAATAATGAACTCGAAGGCTTATTTGCGAAGCGTTCGAGATTCCGAGAACGCCACCATAGACCTAAACAAAGCAGAGGCTGCGCACGTTGCACTGGTTGAAGAACTAACCGAACTGCAAAAGGAAAATCTGATCCTTGGCCAGAAAACGGAAACCCTGAAAAAAGAACATGCCGCCGACACGGCAGAGGCGAATGAAAAAAGCATCAAGTCGCAAAAGGAACTGGAAAGCATCTTACAGGATATCAACAAGGAACATAAACTAAGCAAAGACGCGCAGGCCAAACTTGCAGATGACGCTGAAAAGTTGCCGGAACTAATGAAGGAACAGGCACGCCTTGCGATGCTTGTAAAGGAAGGCCACAAATTAACCGTTTCCGAAAGTGAACAGTTGATTGCCCGCCAAAAGGAAATCTTGCGAATTCAGGGCGCAATGGCCGGCGAAGCGAAACGCCTAGCCGACATTGAAAGCCAGCGAGTCAAAGACCTTCAAAATGACTTGAAGGTGGCGCGGCAAGATGAACTGAATATGGTCAGGAACTTAGTTGGCGAACTGCGCAACGCCGCCAATGAAGAAGAAAGAAAAGCGAAGGCCGCCAAGGATGCCGCCCAGGCTAAAGAAAAAGAAGTGGCCGACCTACGCAAAGAGTTGGCCGGCGCCGAAAAGGGTTTAGACCCTTTCCGCAAGTTCTTTGCCGTTGACCCCAATTTGCGTGGTGGTGGTGGTGGCGTGCGCGCCAACACTGCTGCAATGGCTCGCGAATTTCGCAAACTTAGGCGCGAAGGTGACTTGCCGGAAATCTTGGACGCAGAGGGAAAAGGCACCGGCAAGCGTGTTAGGACACTGCGCGAATTTCAGGAACACATCATTGCGCAGGCCAAGGCAGCCAAAAAGCAAAGGGATGATATAGTGGCGCGAGGCAAGGCCGCAAAGGCTGAAGCCGCAAAGCTGCGAGCCGACCAGAAAGCCCATGAAGAAAAGTTGGCTGGTATAAAAGAAAAGGTGCAGAAAAAGGAACGCGCCATTTTAAAGATGCGCGAAAAGTTGCAAGACAAGGAACTGCGGAATTTGAAAGAACTACGGAAGGCGCGCAAGGATTTGGAAAACGTTTTGAAGCAGGCAGAAAAGGGTGTGAACGTTGTTGTTCGCGGCCAGCAATTCGGCAAGCCGGCAGCCGGCCAAGTGGTGGCAGTGAACGTGCCGAAACCTGTGGTAACGGTTCAAGGTGATAACAACTTCCGCGATGACATTGCAAGCGAAGCCACGGCCAGACGAACGGCAGAGGCGCTTGAAGGTAAATTTGTAAATCAATAAACATCATGGCCACACCAGTATATTCAAACATAGGAGCGACCGCGATAAGGACAGGCGCGCCCAAGACGCGCTTGCCTTTCCAAAGTCACAACAGTTGCCAAATTGTTGATGAAGATTACGTGCAGAAAAGCAGCGCATTTTCCAACGCCGCGCGGCTAAGTTCCAGCGCCCTGCCAACGGCCAGCGTGGCCTTGGATGGGTCAGGACACTTGGATAGTATAACCATAACCAGCGCCGGCAGTGGTTACACCAGTCCACCAAGTATTACGGTAAATGGTGACGGCGCAGCGGCCGTGGTCAGCGCGGTCTTGGAAGGTGACAAACTATCAAGCATTGCCATCACCAATGCTGGCAATAGCTACACAACGGCCACGCTAACCATTGCCGCGCCCACTTCCAGCAAGGCGTGGTTGAGGTCAGACACAAACCCTGACGCAATCCTAGTGGCTGAAAGCGGCACCACCGGCATTGGTTGCGGCCTGCTTAAGTTTACGCGCACTTTTTCGGAAATACCACCGCAGCGAATTGAATATGAGCAGGTTTCATATCAGCAGCCTGCCCTTTATTCCACTGCATCAGTTGAGTCAAAACCAGGCTTTACGGCACTGACTTTGGCAAAAGTGACTTATGATTACTTTTTAACGGCCACCGTGACCGATATACCACTTGCCACAGCCACGCAAGTGACTGAAAAAACGCCCACGGTGATGAACAGTGTCGGCGGCAACGTCGTTCTTGCTAATGATGATTCTTT